>QWCF01000002.1_pt1 | contig 290309 bp, 294 predicted proteins | sample 1972521 | NCBI WGS metagenome assembly QWCF01 (sample SAMN09866715, study PRJNA288562) | Human oral metagenome isolate term4_saliva, whole genome shotgun sequencing...
AACAGCCTTTCGAGCTTGTAGATAGCCCGAATAACCTTGCGACCATCAACGGCAAGGCACCGGCTGGCTCAACCGCTGACCGTACCGACTTCCCGGATAACTGGTCATCCGAGTACGCCTACCGCTTCACCAACCTTGACCCGAACAACCCGAACTTGACCATGAAGTACAAGGGCGTGGCGATTGACAAGGAAACGAAGCGTCCGCTGGATGTTGAGGTGAAGATTCTTCGTTTCGTGTCCAACCCGAACGGCTCCCCGGCAGGCGCTGATGGTTCTCCTAAGTGGCAGAACATGTACGATGTCTATTCTTCTTACAATGACATTGTGGCTATGCAGAAGTCTTACGCTTCTGAGGTTCAGCTGTACTTCACCTATGGTGATACTGGTGAGAAGTACGAGAAGAAGATTTACAACACTGTCGGTTCTCTGAATGCGCAGGAGAACAACGGTACTGAGTCTGCCGTTCGTTACGAGATTACTGCACCGGGTAAGGGTGTTCTCGCTACGTTCGTGAACAAGGAGTCTCGTATCGCGCCTGATGCTCAGAAGGTTCACGGTACTGCTTCTCAGCTGGTAGACCGTGGCTTCTACATCAAGGCTGGCTCGAACCAGGGCGGCGCGGTGTTCGACGAGAACGACGATGCGTTGAAGTACCTGGGTGTCACTTACCTGATGGAGAATGGTGGTACTTTCTTCTTCGGCGCTACTGGCAATGAGGGTGTGCCTGGCACTGACGGTGTTATTGGTGACCCGCAGAATACCGGCGCTTCCCGCTACAGCGATTACTCTATCGACGCTTCCTACAACCACCTGATGTTGAGCGCTAACACTGTTGCGCCTACCGCCGTTGCTCCGGTGAAGCCTCAACTGAAGCCTTTGAAGCCTGTCCCTGAGCTTCCTCCGGTGGTTAAGCCTACGCCGAAGCCGGTTCCCGAGGTTAAGGTGAACAAGAAGGTCATTAAGTTGGCTAATGTCGCACCTGAGAAGACCGTTGCAAACGAGGACGTTGTTATCCCTGCTGGTAATGATTTGCCGACGCAGACTGTCACCGGCAACACTGGCGTGAAGGCTCCCGAGCAGTTCTCTATCACCGACCTTGTAGAGTACGCGAAGGACGGCGACGGCAACTGGCGCGCATTGGTGTCCATCACCGAGGATAAGCTCAAGGTTGTGGATGCTGATGGTAAGGATGTAACCGAGCTCTTCGACATTAAGGTTGAGAAGGGCAAGCTTGTCTCTGGTACTGGTACCGACTTTGACGGTCACGTTGCTGATGTGATTACCGCTACTGCCAAGGAGCCGGGCAAGCTGACTGTGAACAGCATCTACTCCCTCAAGGTCGAGTCCAAGTCCTTGAATGATTTCAAGGCTGATGAGATGCGTGACCTGGGTGTTGTGACCATCAACAACAAGCCTATCGTCACCTCCATCCACCGTGTGAAGGAGATTACCGGTCAGGTAAATAAGGAGCTGACGACTCCCGCATCTGAGGTGAAGCCGGGCGCTACCTTGCGTTGGAAGGCTCAGGCTAAGAACTCCTCCGGTGCAGACATGGAGAAGGCTGTTATCTCAGAGTTCCCTGATAACGCCCAGTTCGACGTTGCCTCCGTGAAGTTCCTGAACACTAACGGTCGTGGTGTCGTGAACGGTAACACTTGGGAGATTGGCGAGCTCAAGGCAGGGGAGACTGTCGAGTTCGAGGTTGAGGTAACCCTCAAGAACGACCTTGACATGTCACGTGTCGCCTCCGAGGGTATTCTCAACACCATCGTGCTGACGAACAACCCTACCCCGGAAGACCCGACCCCCACGAATCCTCCGAAGGAGTGCCAGGTGAACGCCACCGTGGATGAGGATACGGACGGCTGTGACATGACGGTCACCAAGGTCACCCCTCCGCCGGTAACCCCCGAGACTCCGAAGCCCAACGAGCCCACTGAGCCGTCTAAGCCCGAACAGCCCAAGACGATTGAGAAGGTGACTGCTGAGACTGGTAGTACCGGTTATGGCACGGCTGGTCTTGATGCACGCACCGCTGGAGGTATCGGTTTGTTGCTTCTGGCTGGTGCAGGCGCAGGCGGTCTTGTTGTGAAGCGCCGCCGGGACGCGAAGGCATCTCAGGAAAGCTAATTACTGAGATGCTGATGCTTGTGCTACAATTGTTGTAGTGAGTGAACAATGGACACCCCCTCTACACGATGGTTGTGTAGAGGGGGCTCTCTTTTACCTGCTAGTGGCTAAGAGGAAGTTGATATACTTTTCGTGGTTAATGTTTTAAGTGCTGACCACGTTAAGCATCGGTTCACTCTTTGTCAGTGAGCTGATGATTGGTTACGGTACGGTCGTTAGCCCTTACCAGGGTTCACCTGTGGCGTGTATTCATTCCCGCCGTTCTTGAGGCTACTTCTACCCACATGAGGCTGGTTACCTGCTGGGTGTGACTAGTGGATAGGATTGGGAATGTTTATGGTTGGTAGTGCTTCCGCACCCACCGGTGCTGGTTCGTAGCTGGCTGAAAAGCCCCTACCCTTCTGCGAGTTGGTTGTCGCGGAGGATAGGGGCTTTTCTAGTTGGGCTGGTTATCCGATGGTGTTGGAGGCTCCGGGGATAGCCTGTGCACCTGCCTTGGCGTATTGACCGTGGTTCTTCTGCTTCACGTGCAGGATGATTACCTTGTTGCCGGTGTAGGCGGCGTTAGGCTGGTAATGCTTGAACCCTTGGATGCGGGTGTTGTAGTTTGCTTCGAGTGCTTGGTAAGCGGTTTCGATGCTAATCACTCGGAGCCCATTGTCGAGGATGTCTCGTTCGTTACCTTTGAGCTCGGGGGATACCGAGGCGTATTCCTGCCCGTCATCTGCGACGTCGTCCACGATGATGTACTGAGAGTAGTTACTCTTAGCGAGCGCCCCATTTTCTTCCTGGCTGGGTGCCGGTTGGATGAGGTACCGGGTCTGGTTTGCGGCGACGATACTGGTTGCAGAGATAGTGGGTGCGGTCTTGAGGTTATCAAGCATTTCCTTCAGCTTCTGCTTATCCTCATCGGTCGCTTCTTCATTGTGGGCAGGGTTGGGTACTACCGGGGTGTCAGCTTTAGCTTCTTCTTCTGCGGGGGTGTCAGCGTTAGCTGTCGTGATGGTGCCGGGGGTCTGTTCCTCGGTTCCGAGCATGCCGGTGGAGTAGTCGTTGCCCTGTGCGCGTTTGGGGTGTTCTGCATCGCGGCTCGGTTCGAGGGTTACCGGTGCCGTGGGTGTGGGGCTGGCAGTATTAGTGGATGTCTGAGTAGCTGTTTCGGTCGGGGTGGGTGTAGTGGCAGTGTTTGCGTTTTCTGCACTACAGGCGGAGAGGGTGAGGGTGAGAGTTGCGAGGGTGAGGGTGGCGAACTTTTTCATAAAGTATTCCTTCATTGGCGTTATTGGCGGGCAGTGTCCTTTCTGCGGCAATTGCGTGGAAAGGAAAGTATTTTCTGCCGTGCCTTAATTTTAGAGCATATCGGCTATGATTGGGGGCATGAACGATGATTATGAAGTTGCGAACAAAAAGACTACTGCATCGAACAGGTCAAGGAATAAGGTCTCACGGCGAGCGCTACTGGTTGGTGCTACTGCCGCTGGTGTTGGTGTGGTGGCGGGTGGTGGGTTGTTGTGGTGGCGTCCTTTTGTGGGGTCGGATGGTTCTGTGCGGGTTCCTTATACGGCTGTGCATCGTGATGCTGTGCCTGTGGGTGTTTCTTCGGCTGGTGAGCCGGTGTATCAGCCTGTGGGTGATTCTGAGGGGGAGAGGATGCAGGTGTTGGATGATTATACGTTGTATGCTCCGATGCCGTCGGAACAGGTTCGTGACCGGAAAGAATGCAACAATAAAGCATCCGGTATCATCCCTGCGGGGGTGCCGGGCTTCGGGTGGCTTATCCCTGAACTGGGGGTTGGGGCGTCGGTGGTTGCGAGTGGGTCTTCTGGTGGGCGGTTGGTTTTGCCGGTGACGAGTGATGGTTCTGGTGTGTGGTATGCGCAGTCTAACCCACTAACTGCTGTGGAGGGTTCCACTATCCTTGCAGGGCACGTAAACCGCCGAAACTACTATCTATCCCCCTGGGGGTACCTACATCGGCTAACTGGGTGTGAGCGTTTGTTTTTGGGGGATGGTTCCGGTGGGGTGTCTGAGTGGTGTGTTTCTGATGTTTTTACGGTGCCGCAGAGTGGGTTGGGTAGTGTGGCTGGGATGTGGGACAAGGGTGGTGTGCGGTCGTTGTGGTTGGTGACGTGTTCTGGTCGTCAGGTGGGGGAGGATGGTGCCGCCGCGTCTGGTAGTACGTTTGGGTTTGGGTATGAGTATAATCTCGTGGTGCGGTGCGTTCCGTGTGTGTGATTTTGTGGGTGAACGAAGGTAGAATTGGTGTGTTAAGTTTTGTATTTTTTGAAGGGTGAAAGTTATGGCTTTTATTTTGACTCCGTCTCGCCGTCAGGTTCTTACTTCTGCGTGTGAGCTTGTGCGTGAGGTTTTGGGTGAGCGTGTTGAGGGTACGTTTGATGAGGTGGTGAAGCCTCCGTTTACTTTGGAGTCTGCTGGGATTAGTGACCTTGATGTTTTGGATAAGCTGAACATTGAGGTTATTGGGGAGAACGCTACGGCTATTTTGGGTCTTGTCCGTGCGGAGGGTGACCGTTCGTGGGATGAGTATGCGTTTGCTGTGGCGAAGATTTATGCGTGGGCGGCAGAAGAGGCATACCGGCGCGATAGGACTTTCGGGTTGGCGGCGTCTCCTGTTGATATGTTTGCTAGTGTCGGTTTGATTCGTGCTTCGGTGCCTGTTTCTGATGACCGGGCTTCTTCGTTTGAGGGTATGCTCTGGTTGGGCTTCTCTAATTTCATGGTGGCTCGGCAGGCGTTGGGTGCGGAGAAGGCGGCATTGTTGTATTGGGAAGCTTTTGAAGCTCGCCGTAAGGGGCTCTCTAGCTCGGGAAAGTAAAGAAGGATAGATGTTTACTGGCTTGTTGCGTGTTGTGCGTAAGGAGCAGGATAAGGGTCGGGTGCGTAGTCCGAAACCTGTTGATGAGGTTCCTTTGGTTGAGGGTTTGTCTAATCAGGTGGATACTACGATGATTCGGACGGTTCCTGCTGATGTGAGTCGTGTTCAGGCTGGTGGGGGTGGCACTGGGGCGGGTGGTTCCCCTTTGATTCGTCCGTTCCAGTTCTAAGCGTCCTGCCTCTTTGTTTGGGTGCCCTGCGGGTCAGCTATCTGAGCTAGCTTGCGGGGCACCCTTTTTTGTGGGGTGGTTGCAGTGAGTGAAAATGCGATAGAATGGGAGAGAAACCCAAGAAATTTTTTGCCCCTTACGTGTCCGCCACGTGAGCGCATATGAAGAAAGAGAGCAGGTCAGTATGACTGAACCCACCAAGGAACCCGAGCAGGAGAACACCACTAAGCCGTGTAAGGCGACCCGTAACTGCCCGAAGGGTGGCGAACACGCTACTACCGGCAGTGAAGATGCGAACAGCACCCAGCAGGATGCCACCTGCACCGACTGCAACCCCAGCGACACCGAACCTGAAGGAACTACTGGCTTCCTCAATGCGCTGATTGGCGACCCGGAAAAGGTGCACAACATCTACAAGTACACCACCTACTTCACCAGTCTCCTCAGCATCCTCCTGATGTCATTGGCGCTAGGCACCGGATTCGCACAGTTCTACGTCCGGCAGGGCGTCACCGACTACGCCGAAATCCTACCCCGCACCGCCATGATGGTCGGCTGGTGGTTCGCAATCCTCGCAATCACCACCATCCTCCTGGCACTCACCAACAACATGAGCACCCCGCTCCTTAAGCGACTCAAAGGCATCCTCAAAGCAGTAGGAGTCATCATCCCGATGGTCGCCCTCGGAATCATCGGTGGAGCGCTCTTCGGTGCGACCCTCGACGATAAAGCCGCCGCACTCATCAGCGACACCAGCCTCATCTGGGCGTTCATCCTCGGCGCCACCGTACTGATTTCCCAACTGCTCACCACCAACTTCTTCCTCAACCTCGCCGCCAACCTCCTCAACAAAGAAGACACCAACACCAAGTAACCACACCACACAGCCAACACCAGAGGCTCCCAAGCCCCGTTCCACATCTGCACCACAACAGCGGAAACAAGAACAAGGGCGATGGGAGCCTCTTCTGCTATTCCAAACACATGACACTCTACGTATTCGACAACCCCAACCTCACCAACACCCCCACCAACCTACTCGACAAACAAACCCAACAAAACCTCAAAAAACTCCACCAAAAAGGACTCATCAAAACAATCCCCCACAAAAGCACCACCACCCTCAAAACCATCAACACCAACACCTACACAGGACTCACCCAACAAACAACCCCCTACAACCCCCTACCCACCAACAAACCCAACGGACACACCGCAATATCCCTCTTCGCCGGAGCAGGCGGCTCAGCACTCGGACTCGAAAAAGCCGGATACACCATCCACCAATGCTACGAACTCGACAAAACCGCCACCACAACCCTCACCAAAAACAGACCCACCTGGAACACCACACCCACCGACATCACCACCACAAACTTCACCCACCTACACCACACCATCGACCTCATCGAAGGCGGATTCCCCTGCCAACCATTCAGCCACGCAGGAAACCGAGAAGGACTCAACGACACACGCGGCACACTCTTCCACCACTACCTCCGAGCAGTACACGAAACAGAACCCAAAGCCTTCATCGCAGAAAACGTCCCCGGACTCCTCACCAACGACAAAGGCAACACCTGGAAAACAATCCACCACGCCTTCACCCAACCCACACCCACAGGAGCCACATACACCATCCACCACAAAGTACTGCGCTCGCATTGGTTGGGGATTCCTCAGAAGCGTGACAGGCTCATCATCGTGGGTATCCGCAATGACCAACGCAACCCGGAGGGGTTTGAGTTCCCGGTCGAGCAGGAGCACGTTGTAACTTTGCGTACTGCGTTGCAGGGTGTTCCTGATTCGCCGGGTGTTTCCTATAGTGATGCGAAATATGAGATTATGCGTCAAGTACCTGAAGGCGGCAACTGGAAAGACCTCCCCAAGGAACTTCAGGTGATGCTCACCAATGGGAAGGGTGGGGTAGACGGCTCGTACTCTGGCACGGCGAAGCGTTTGGCGTGGGATGAGCCGTCGCTGACGATTCTGGCTTCCCCTGCACAGCGGAGGACGGAGCGGTGCCACCCGGAGCATACTCGACCTTTGACTGTCCGTGAGGCGGCACGTGTGCAGACTTTCCCTGATGATTGGGAGTTTGCTGGAGGTGTGACTGCCCAGTACCGGCAGGTGGGCAACGCTGTCCCTCCGAGACTCGCATATTTGGTAGGGAAACAGGTGGAAAAGCACCTTATGTAATCGGGTTGTTGCGTGCGGCTGAAAAGTTGTGCTATAGTTCTTTTATTGCGGCTGTAGCTTAATGGTAAAGCCTCAGTCTTCCAAACTGATTACGCGGGTTCGATTCCCGTCAGCCGCTCTTCGCGCCGTAGGTGCTTGGAAAGCTCATCCCAACTGGGAAGCTCAAGCCCCTACGGTGCCACTTTTTGCATAAACAAAGAAACACGAAACGATTTGAGGAATCTCATGGAAGAAACCATCACCCTACGTAAGTTCACCTGCTCTGTCACCATCAACGACGACAAGGCAAACCCTACAACCAGCCGAATCTTCGCTACCAGCGACCAGCAGGACACCATCAAGAAGTTCATGGGGGACGTCCTGGGCATCACCACTGACTTAGACATCAGCAACGAACCGTTCAGCATGCCCCTGGTTGGTAGCTCGCCCGATGTCTACGCAATCATTGACGCATCCCCCACGGGTGACGGCTCCAGATTCCCGGACGAAATGGTAGTCTGCGACTTGGATGTAAGCTCTATCCCGCAGGCACCGGAGACCCTGTACGACATCCTCTTTGGGTACACTGGCGCTGACCGCATCACCCACATCAACAGCTGGTACGCGGCGTTCAACACCCAGTAAAATTGTGCACAAGCGCCTCACTGCTATATAGTGGGAGATGTTCGCAGAGGATTGGGCACTCCCACGACCAGACCTCTGCGACACCTGGAGTCGTGCCAGAGCTGGCTAGACGACTGTTGCCATTTTTGTTGGTATTGAGCACATGAATTATTATTGACAGTATTGGGAGCATTACCAGTAACTCAATATGCTAGGCGGATAGGAGGGCGCGTTGGCTAAGAATCAGACCTACAGGGCGTTCACCGCACGCCCTTCTCACGTCCTGGATTTGAACGGCGAGCTACTGGACGCCACAGCTATCATGGCTGAGCTTACCTCTGAGATTCAAAGCATTTCGGCTTACGCCACCTATGTTGTTCGTAACGACATTAAACTTGGGTCTGAACTGGCGAATGTGAATGTTGTTCAGCCTGCGGTTGCTGGTCGCCGAGCTGGTGTGACTATGCCTGACTTTTTGGCGGCTGGTCGTACTGGTAACTCACGTAAAGAGCGTTTGTTTAGGCACCGTGTGGTGACCGAGTACCGTTCCTGGCAGGAACGCATTGATGCCGTAAACAGCGAGAGCTCTAAATACGTTTCTCAGGGCTGGAAGCGTACCATGAACGCCTCCGCACCGGCGTATGGTGAAGCTTACGTTAATCTGGGTGCGGTCGATAAGAGTTATGCGGTCATCGAGAATAACCCCACCGCTGACGGTGAAATTATCCTCAAGATGGTGATTCGCGGCGCATGGTATCGGCTGATTTTCCGCTTCGATACGGCTCGTTTTCCCGAGGGTAAAGTCACCTTGCCGCTGGTGAAGGTCGAGAACAACCAGCCTGTTTTTATCTTCTCAGTCGTAACCGAAAACCCCGTCGTTCAATTCTCCGGCGATTACGTCCTCGGCGTGGATGTTGGCATCAACAACTACGCAACCGTTGTGGTGCGCAACAGTACCACCGGGCGGGTGGTTAATGAAACGACGCTCTCCCAGCGTGTCCATTCGCTGTGGAACAGCATCCGTGCTTCTGAGCGGCAGGTACGTGCTCTCAAAAAGAAAGCGGCTGGATTACTGTACCAGCGACAATCTCGCATGTCAGCGCTTGATGAGGCGCAGTTCCACCGCGAGGCGGCTTCCAGGAAGAAACGTGAGTTGGCGATTCTTGCCGCTCAGGAAATCGCCTACCTATCCCACTTCTGGGGCAACGCGGTGGTTGCGGTCGAAGACCTTGGGTGGATTAGCAACACCATGCAAAACGGGCGCTGGAATCGTGGTGCTTTCACCCAGTGGCTCACCCACTACGTTACGCAGAACGGCGGCTGGGTCATACCCGTGAACTCTGCTAACACCTCTCAGGTCTGCCATGCCTGCGGCTCAAATGTCACCCACCCTACGCACAGGGTTTCACTCTGCCCTAAACATGGCGAAATGGATAGGGACATGAACGCCGCCGCAAACATCGCCGCCCGTGCCGTGCCAAGGGTCGAGAAAGCCAGGAAAACCCGTGCAAAAAGCCGCAAACTCCAACCCCAGGTTGCTTTGAAAACCCCTGTGGCTAGGGGCTCTTTGAAATACCCCGGCAGGGACAGGATGAAAAACTGCCCCACACCAAAAAGGAAGAACCACCCCCGAAATGTTAAGGAGGTGATTCTTCCTTCTAGCCCCGCTAGGGTACAGGCAACTTGCTTGGTGACCGGCGTACTAGCGGACTGTGGTGCACACGGCATCTCAGAGACCGGTCAGGCGGCTATCAAACAAGGTGACAAGACCTGCAAATGTAGGCTATGTAGCCTCAATTGATACGCTCCGCTGTCAGTAATCCTTAGTTGGGATATGGCAAAGCCCCGCAACTCTTCATTGAGTTGTGGGGGTTCCTTTTTGCCTAAGAATCAGTCCCGAGCCGGAGTTTTCTCAGTTACGGCTGTTGATTCTGCCGCTAAAATGTTTGCCGCCGCTTGAATTAACGCTCCCCCCAGGTAGACAGCCATAGCGCCAAGCTCGTCCTCACGGCGCGCACCATCCATCACTGCCAGCAGAGCCACGAAACTGTAACCCAAAAACGTCACCAAAACCAGCGCCCTCTGTTCTGCCGGTACCCGCATGCTACCCCACACCGAGCACATCACCACGCTAAAAGCCACCAGCGGCACCACAGGGCTACCTAGCACCGTAGAAGCCCACAACCCAGCAGTCACATAAACCACGACCCCTAAGAACAGCGTCACAGCCTCGCCAACAGGTAGAGACCCTGCCGGTCGCCGCCGAAAAAAATCAACAAAAAACATCAAAACCCAGCCCAGGAGCAGACAAAAATAACGCCACCCCCATATCAAAACCCACCCCTCAAAACAGTGCCCACCAGCCAGAACGGATACTATATAATATTTTCCAGAGCAAGAAACCAGCCCACAAACAAAAAAGGAACCACACACTCATGAAACTCATCGAAAAAATCCTCCGCGGCGGCGAACGAGCACACGAACGACACGCCAAGCAACTAACCGACGCAACCCTGTCCCTAGAAGACACCTACGCCAAACTGACCGATGAAGAGCTTCAGGCGCAAACTGAGGAATTCCGGGAACGCCTAAAGGATGGGGAGACCACCGACCATATTCTCCCCGAGGCGTTCGCTGTCGTCCGAGAAGCATCTTACCGCACCCTAAATAAGCGACAGTACCCTGTACAGCTGATGGGCGGCATTGCGTTGCATCGTGGGCAGGTGGCTGAGATGGGCACCGGTGAGGGGAAAGCTGTTTCGGTTGGGACGCTTATTCCTACTCCTGTTGGTGCTGTGCCTGCTGGGTCTGTTCGGCAAGGAGACACCATTTACGCTGGGTCTGGTCAGCTGACTAGTGTTCTTGGGGTATTCCCCCAAGGCACCAAGCGTGCGTGGAGAGTAACCCTTGAAGACGGCAGATTCATCGACTGCGACCTAAGCCACTTGTGGGATGTACAAGCATATGGCGAACGAGGCTGGCGCACTCTCTGCACCGAAGAAATGGTACCGCTCATCGAAGACGGTGTAGACCTTTATCTGCCCCGCAACGGTGCAGTAGCATTCGCACTAGGCGGCGTCTCCCACCCCGCACGCACGATTGAGAGTGTACCGTGGCAGGAACGCATCTACCTCGGATGCTCCTCCACCACAGAGAACACTGAAGACTCCGACGCATGGGCTATCCTCAATAACCTGATTAGCCAGGGTGTTATCACCCACGTATCCGACCGACTAGACAAAGACCTCCACCACTACCACCTAGACACGAAGAAAGCACACGAGGTGGAAGGCAACCTTACCCCCATCCTTGCCCGCACCATTGCACCCGAGATTCCTGTCGGCGTATCCAACCCCGTAGGCTCTGCGGAACAAACCAAGATTCTACTCGCACACACAAAAAACGGATTCGACGGCGCCCACGAAGCGTGGTGCGAAGCTAACGCCGAAGCTATCGCCTGGTGCGCCCGCTCACTAGGCTACTCTGCAACCATCACCCCTTCAAGCGAGGACTCTATGTTGCCCTGGTCTGTACGAGTAAACAAGAACCCCGCACCTCGGGTAAAAATCGTTTCCATCCGAGATACCGGTCGAGACGTCGAGCAGGTATGCTTCAAGGTCTCTGACCCGTCACACCTGTTCCTCGCCGGTGACCATGTAGTCACCCACAACACCCTGACGGCGGTCGCGCCCCTGTACTTGAATGCGCTCGCTGGTGAGGGTGCCCATTTGGTGACGACGAATGATTATTTGGCTCGTGAGCAGGCTGAGCAGATGGGGCGTGTGTTTAATTTTTTGGGGCTTTCGTGTGATGCGATTCAGGAGAGCATGGATTCTGATGCTCGTAGGGACGTGTACTCCTGTGATGTAGTGTATGGGACGAATAACCAGTTCGGGTTTGATTATTTGCGTGATAATTTGGTGCGTGACCCTGCTGAGCGTGTTCAGCGTGGGTTGAATTACGTGATTATTGATGAGCTGGATTCGATTCTTTTGGATGAGGCGACGACGCCTTTGATTATTTCTGGTGCGGCTGAGCTGTCTGAAGAGGCAGAGCGGTGGTTCCTTGCCTCCGCGCACTTCGTGAAGACGCTCACCCCGGACGTCCACTATGAGGCGGATAAGAAGATGCATACGGTCAAGTTCTTGGATGCTGGCTTGGATGAGGTTGAGAACTACTTCGGGATTGATGGTGAGAACCTTTTCGGGAAGCACAGCGAACTGCTGACGTTCCTCAACGCCTCCCTTCAGGCGCACGCCCTGTTCGACAAGGACAAGGACTACGTCATCCTTAACGGTGAAGTGATGATTGTAGACCCCCACACCGGGCGTGTGCTCCCCGGTCGCCGATTCAACGGCGGTATCCACCAAGCAATCGAAGCGAAAGAGCAGGCTAACGGCAACCTGGAAGTCGCTATCAAACCGGAGACCCCGACGACCGCGACCATCACCCTCCAGAACTTCTTCCGCCTGTACAAGAAAATGTCAGGGATGACCGGCACCGCCGCATCCGAAGCCGCCGAACTCGCAGACACCTACAACCTCGTCGTACGCACCATCCCCCCGAACAAACCCAAACAACGCATCGACCTGCACGACGAAATCTACATCTCTGAAACCGAAAAATTCGAAGCAATCGTCAGAGAAATCAAAGACCTCCACAACAACGCCGAAGGAACCTACACCACCCACGACCACAAAACCCTCCCCCTCGTACAACCCATCCTCATCGGCACCACCTCCGTCGCCGCCTCAGAACGACTCTCACGCTTGCTCACCCAAGCAGGCATCAACCACAACGTACTCAACGCAAAACACATCGAAAAAGAAGCACACATCATCGCACAAGCAGGCAGACTAGCCGCCGTCACCGTATCCACCAACATGGCAGGACGCGGCACCGACATCCTCCTCGGAGGCAACCCCGAAATGCTCGTCCAAGAACAACTCACCATCCAAGGACTAACCCCCAAACACACCCCCCACGCCTACAACAAACAATACAACGCCCTACTACCCACCCTAGAACGACAAGTAGCAGAAGAAGCACAACTCACCCGCAACCTCGGAGGACTCTACGTCATCGGCACCGAACGCCACGACTCCCGCCGAATCGACAACCAACTCATCGGACGCTCAGGACGCCAAGGCGACCCCGGAAAAAGCAAATTCTTCCTCTCCCTCGACGACGAACTCTTCCGACTCCACGGCACCCACGCACGCCAAAAACTAACCACCATCATGCAACCCACCCCCAACGAACCCCTCACCGGAAACACCCTCACCAAAAGCATCGCCGAAGCACAAGCAAACATCGACGGACAACACCGCACCCAACGCAAAAACACCCTCGAATACGACAACGTCCTCAACGCACAACGCACCTGCATGTACAACGACCGAAACACCATTCTCACCGCAACCGAACAACAAATCCACACAACAGCCCAAAAATTCATCACCCACACCGTACAAAACACCACCCAAAACTGGCTCAACACCCACGGCACCCACACCGACGACTGGAACCTCAACAACCTCTGGAAACACCTCCACACCGAACTCAACTGGACACCCACCATCACCCCCCAAGACATCCACGAAACCTACCCCAACCCCAACACCCTAACCGCAGAAACCATCACCAACGAACTCACCTCCGAAGCAGAACACCACTGGAAAGACCTCACCACAAAACACCCCGAAACCATCACACAAGACACCCGAGAAGCAATCCTACAAACCATCGACCAAAACTGGACAGCCCACCTCGCCAACCTCGACTACCTCAAAGACGGCATCGGGCTCCGGGCACTCGCACAGAAAGACCCCAAAATCGAATACAAGATTGAATCCGCAGAGCTCTTTGATGAGATGAACGAACAGGTGAAAAAAGAATTCACCCAGCTCGCACTCGGACGGCTCTAAACAAAGAAGCAGTGCCACCTTCCACAAGGTGACACTGCTTCTTTCATAAATAATTTTAGTGTGGTACTATAGATATAAATCAATTCCCAGCTAAGGAAAACACCATGTCCCAAGACACCACCAACAAACTGCCCAACAAAATCCGAATCATGCTATGGCTAACCATTGTAGCCTTCATCGCATCCTGCATAGCAATCACCATCACCATTACCGATGGGAACTCCTACGCATTCTGCGCATTTATCATCACCGGAATCTTCTCACTTATCACCTGCCACTACGCAGAAATGTGGTACCGAATCCATAAAGCCGCACATACCGCCAAGCAGTAGCAAAGAGATTTCAGGCACCACTTAAACCTAAGCTACAATAGAAGGACGTTACCAGCCCCACAACAGGTGGGAGGTGACGTCCTTCCTTGTACACAACCAAAAACAAAACTACAGGAACAAGCCCATGCACAAAATCACCGAAAACAACGCCAACGAACCCCTCTGGTACCTACAAAACCAACACACTCTATACAGCCAGAGCGCACCCAACCACTACGCCGAAACTAAATCTTATCTCTCAGCTCAAGCGCACACCTGCCCCTGCGGAACTAATGGACTGAACCTCAACTCTAACTGCGTCCTCTGCGAGTACCGGCACTATTGGATGCACACGGCGGGATTTACCCATAGTGTCTGGAGCGAATATGCACCCACGCGGACAAACTCCACCTGTTCATCCTGCCCTGCACAGCCCGCAAGCTTCACCCCTGGATGCGTCGAATGTGCCGCACGCATCAACAACCAAAAGCCCAACCAGAACTATCCCGACTACTGCGACCCTCGTACACAAAAACAGCTCCTCAAAGAAGCCGTTTGGAGTAACCTCTGTACATACTGCCATGCACCGGAAAACCTCTTCACTCCCGGATGCCACGGATGCCGTACACGTGCTCGCTTATTGAAGAACTTCAAAGCAACTAGCGTGTTGCAGTCCCTCACGGGCGTCTGTGACCACAGCGAAGAATGCTTTATCAATTGCGTTTTCTGTAACCTTATTCAGGCTGGCAATACCCTCATTCCGAATGGCGAATACCGGCGACTGTGTCATAATCACGAGACAGCGATACCCTCTTCAGAGGAAACAGTCACGGTAGAACAAGGGGTTATCTTCGAGTCCCCTGTCAGCTTCGAGGATGTGCGTGCTTGGAAGCCGCCTAAGCCCAATAAGCGTATCCCCAAGATTGTCTACAATCCTACAAAGTACGTACGCCAGTTCCCCGAGGCGCCCCATCTGATGCGACCTGGACGGGCGACCCGGAAGCTCCAGCGGAAGCCTATCCCTGCGCTTCCCCCCGCTGGGTATTGCAAGTCTTGCGGGTGCGACAGCACTCTTTACACTGAGGGTTGCATCACCTGTCAAAATCGGCACTTTGCCAAATGGAGCAGAAAACAGCCCACCCTGTATGCAGATTGGTTTGACTATCAGGAGCTCACATCCGTGAAGCATCAAGTGTGCTCTTCCTGTGGTACGCCTATGCATCTTTATCAGGATGGTTGCAGTGCGTGCTTTGAGAGATACGGGCTTCTGCCGCAGAACACTCTCATCAAGTACCCCACACCCCAGGATATTATCACTTTCACCAAGGCACGCTGGAAAGCATCGGAGAAGAGAGCTTTCAAGCAGATTTCCCATCTTCCCCAGTAAATAGGAAACCCCTACTACTCATCTGATAGTAGGGGTTTCCTTTTCGCTCTAATCAGTCAAGACGTATTCTCGTTCCGCTTCGTTGAATGCAGGGCGGTAGACGGGGCTCGGGTTTGTGAGCATCTGAAACACGTACTCTTCCAACTTGCGAGCTTTGATTTCTTCCTTGCGGGCAGAACGTGCACGCTTCTTCATACTGACCGGGTCGTAGGACTCTCGCTGGCTCATTTCGTCACGACGCTCGGCGGCGTTACGGGAGGCGCCACGTGCGGCGAGCATACTCTTGTAGGGGTTGAGGCGGAAATTACGGATGTATGCCGCCCAGGGGTTGTACTCGGGTGCGTTACCTGCACGGCGAACCATCTTGGGGTAGACGACGTTACCAATAGCGAGGACATCAAAAAATACCTCGCAATTAGCGCCTTCGCGGTCTTCAACCCAATCGAAGCAAGAGAAGAATTTGGAGTCGAGCGATTCGCCTCGGTTCATCTTCTTCTTAGCACTTACCGGCTTGTCCACGATGACAAAGATGTCTTCGTCACTTTCTTCTGTAGCTGTTCCGACTGCAAGTGAGCCGAAGTATCCGTAGGCAACGATTGATTCAGGGGAGAAACCTTTGCGTGTAGCTTCACTGACTACAGTTTCCCACTTAGGTGTAGGGAGCGTTTTCATGTTTTTTCCTTTTTGAAAGGTGGATTCTGATATAAGGTTCAAGTCTTTGAACGTTTCTATAGTACCACACTAAGTAGGGGTCCGCAATGTGGGACTGGTTTGGAGTGAATTTTTATTCACTTGAAGTAGTTGCTATAGTTTGAAGCGAATCAATTGCCTTACTTTTCGTGATGTGAACAACTAGTGAAACGCCTAGTCGGAAACATTTTTCACGCCGTGCACGCTAAACCTTCACTTCAATGAAAAGTAACGCTATAGATAAACATTAACCTTGTCAGTGAAACTATACCAGTATTGGAAGAACACATGAAGCCTAGCAAGCTCTACGCGGTAGCTCTTGCAACCGCATCCCTCATCCCTACAACCTTCGCCGGTGCCGCCGAAGTGGGTAGCAACCCTTGGGATAATCATCATGGAGAAATCTCTCCTACTAAGACCATTGGTTCCAGTAACGGTAAGCCTTGTTTGACTACCGGATACCGTAACGTGCCCCTCAACCCCGACGGCACCACTGTTAATGCCTTCTGCTTCAATAACCCTGACCCGACCCACGAAGTACTCGCGCCCTACGCACCTGTTGATGCTTCCAAGACCGTGGAAGACCTTCATAAGGTGGAAGATACTGGCATGTGGGGTTCCGGTCAGCAGGTAGCCCGCGATACCTTTGCATACCAAAAGTTGCCTGACAATACCCCTGTGCTGGATAACAGCCAGAACATCAATTCCCAGCACCTTGTTTACAACCGCACCATCAATAAGTGGCTCACGGCTGAGAACGTGAACCGAGGCGGTGCAGGTCAGGAGCTTATTCCTACCATCGCAGTGGATTCCTCCAACCCGAACCAGGACTACGTCGAAGTGGTCTCTCGCGATAACCGTGCACTCACCAATGAAGCTACCCGCCGCCTCACGATGGGCTCTAGACCCATCCCGAACTGGTATTTGAAGCACCCCAACCCCTCGGGAGATAAGTCTTTGGCGACTTACGACGTAGCTACTGGTCGCTGGACGTCCATGTTCCACGTCATGCAGGACGCACCCGCACAGACCTATTCCACCACTGCCACCATCAAAATCTCCGAAGACGGAACCGTGCCCAACGTTACCGCTTGGGCAGGTGGCAAGGACAAGTCCTTGCGCCAGAAAGTAAACTACGATACCGCATACTTCACCTCTGCACCCGTCGAGGGTAAGACTCAGACCATTGATAAGGCGAGCGCACAGCTACAGGCTATCCCTAGTGAGAAGACTACTGCCAAGGATGGTTTGACTCCTATGGATACCCCGAAGAACCACGTGTCACCGTACTCTGCTGGTGACAGCATTACTGTGCAGGCGTATTCGCGTGATATGGAGTCTGGTCGTGACATGCGTTATCCGGTGGGTCGTGGGCAGTCTTTCCGTTTGGTGAATCCTGTTGAGGGTGTGTCGATTGATGCGCATACTGGTGCTATTACGGCAACTCGTGCGGCTGTGGAGAAGGCGGGTGGCACTTTGGATGTTCGGGTGGAGGCTGATTGGACTCCGGTGGTGAAGTATTCTTCGGGTGGTTATATTGTTGGTAAGCCGAATTTTGGTGGTTTGGGTGAGAATAATTATTGGTTGAGTTTGGCTTCGGGTACTTCGTCTGTGGTGGGTTTGGCGAATGAGAATACTCAGATTGGTATTGATGAGCTTCGTAATAACAAGATTAACCATGCTTTGTCGGTGACGTTCCCGAATTATCAGAGGGGTGCTTCGTTCCCTGCGAAGATGGCTGACGGTAATATTGATGCTTCTAAGTACCCGGAGGCGCCGCATGCGGGTCAGCGTTGGCGTTTGCCGAAGGATTTTGATACTGATGGGTATCTGCATTCTATTGATAAGGCTGGCGATAAGATTTTGCGTATGCAGATTGAGGCGGCGAAGGAGTATGGTGGTATTGTTGCTGACCGTAATTTGGCGACGATTGCGTTTAATTTTGAGTCTGCTTGGTCGTATGCTCCTGCCGCTCGTGAGGGTAAGAACATTTATACTGATGCGTCGGTTGAGGGTGGTTGGTTGAAGGAGTTGTTTGATAAGCATGATGGTAGTAATGGTTCGTTCCCGTGGCAGGCTGTGCAGTGGATGCCGGTGAATTATGCTGAGCTTCCTGCTGGTTCTGAGGGTCCGAAGAATACGCTTGTGAACTGGGCGGCTGACGCTATTCCTGGTGATTTGTCTGTGCGTGCGTATTTGCCTGACCGTGTGCATGAGAATGGTTATATTGGTCATACTACGCATACTGGTCGTGATGCGCGTACCTACACGGTAACTAATCCGTTCTGGGTGCAGAACCTGCTGGCTGATTTCATGGAGACACCGGGCTTCCAGAACACTACTCAGTCTGATAATGGTGTGATTCAGTTTGAGGAGCTTGGTATTACCATCACTCCGACTCGTGAAGGCGTATCTACCCCTCTACACTTGCAGACTCAATTTCTGCGGTGGTCTAAGGAATACGACGCATACAATAAGCTTGAGGACAAGTCCCAGTGGACGGGTGTAGCTGTCCCTGAGCTTGACGATTCTAAGCGGGTTATCCGTCAGGCTGGTCGAGAAGACATTCCCGACTACAATGCCAAGACTAAGAAATGGTACTTCCAGCTCAATGACTCGGACTGGGCGTACCGCTCTATCCCCTACACTGTCGGCGGCGTCCAGGAATCTAACCCCTTGGCGGCATCCGACTACCCCCGCCTGAAGACTAACACCACCCAGATTGTGGACGTGCTCGCCAACGACTCCACGAACTTCGGCAACAACAACGGCATGTCTTTGACCAGCATCAAACTCTACAACCCCGCTGGAGAAGAAGTCACCCAATATGACGACGGCATGGCAACCTACCGAATCGTAGACGTACCCGGCAAAAACCGTAAGGGCATCGAAATCACCACCCGAGCAAAGGAAGGATTCGCCCCCACCCTCTCCTACGCCGCAATCCGCTCCGACGGCACCGTATCCTCCAAGGGCGCAGTAACCACCCTCATCGGCTCCACCACCTACAAAGCAATCGCAATGGCAAACACCAGAAGCGAGAAAGGCGAGCCCGCCGTCCAGCCGACCAACCCTGACGCGGTAGCCACCGAGAAGGGCGACCCCGAAACCACCCCCGAAAACCCCGAATACACCGGAGGAGCCAACGGAACCGAACCCGCAACCCGCGAGAACGACCCTGAATACACTGGTGGAGCTAACGCGGTAGAAGCAGACACCAACAAGAAGGACGACTTCACCGGCGGAGTAAACGGCGCAGAGCCTGCAACCCGTGAGGACAACCCCGAATACCAGGGCGGCGTGGACAGCACCAAACCCGCAACCAATGAGGATAAGCCTGAAGGAACCACCACCACCGAAAATAAAAACACCCAAGAACCGACCAACAACACCAACGAAACACCCACCACCACCGAAACCACCAACAAGCCCACCCTCATCAAGGGCGGACACGAACAACCCACCAACACCAACACCCTCTGGGCAACCGCCGCAGGTGCAATCACCGCGCTCGCTGGTGCACTGCATCTTAGTCGGAAGAAGCGTAAAAGCTAAAACTCTTCTCCGGTCATAAACGAGAGCCCTAAGCAGGTCAATAGCACCTACTTAGGGCTCTCGTTTTGCATAAACCACCTTTGAGTGTGATATGATATTCAAATCGACTTACTGCTGAGCGGCAGTAAATAAACCAAAGAAAGGCATAAACCATCATGATTCAGCGAATCATCAATTCCGTCCGTAAGGCATTCAGCAAGTACGACCGTGCAACCTATGAGTCGTTCAATCGACCTAGCCCTGCATCTGCACTAGCTCGAAACAGTGGATGGAAGAGTCGAAACCGCAATATTCAGGTTGAAGACAATATGCTTCCCTGGAATGATTTCACCTCCCCGAACATCGCCGCCCGTAACTCCGGCGACGTTCAGCATCGTTAAGGAAACACGTGATTGACCCTAAGCAACCCCAGGAGATTGACATGAACTACGGTACTGAATTCATGCGAGGATTCCTCATTGTCGCACCTGTCTGCACCCTTTTCTGGGCTGGCATTGCGACCCTCGCTGTAACTACCTTCACCCACTAAAGAAACACCAATAACCACAACTAACCACATTATGCACATTACAGCACACGAATACGTTCCTCTCTCTTTTTGGGGAGGACTTCTTGCCGTTATCGCTTTCATCACCTTCCTGTTCGCTGGATACCAGGTTCTTGAAATCTTCGCCAACGACAAAGGGAAGCGACAATTTGCGCCGTTCAGAGTGCAGATGAAGTCTCTTACTGTCTTCACCATCCTCACCTTTGTCTTCGGTTCCGCATCCGGCTACCTGTTCTGGAAGCAATCAACCGCTCGGGTAGTTCAGGTCGGTGAAGGTCTCGGCACCACTATCGTTGTCGATGAAGACCAGCTCCGCAAATGGCGAGGTGACGAAATCGGTATGAACCTTGTCTACTCCTACATCGACGAAACAGGAACCCCCGTATTTAGGGATTTCAGCAACCCTGCTAAGTCTGTTCACCGTCGGTGCCCTCTTATTATCACGGAGAGGGAAACCACGTCAGACATAGTAATTTTTGACCGTGAAATAGGGATGAAAATTACGCCTCGTTGCACAAATTTCACCACTGACGGGGAGAACGTTCCTATCGTCACCCCTAAACCTGCACCTACCCCTTCAGCAAAATCCACGACCAGGAAATAAACCCGATATAGACTTCGTGTTGTGATTGTGGACTACCAGCCGGTAGGAAGAATATGCCGCTCAGCAGATACCAATCCGCTGGGCGGCTTTTTCTGCACTATAAAGCAAAAACCGCCTTGTTGTCCCAAATTAGAGAACCCAGAACCACCACGACCCTGTAAAGAAACTATGACCTACTACCACATCTCACCGAATATGACAGTGAACGACTGTGTTGGACCTGACGGATGCGCATACAAGAAGCAAGGCATCGAACTAGAGCACTTCACCAGCCTGCGTGAGGCACAGGAGTACCTAGAGCTCTTCTGGGCAGAGCAGTACGACCCCGATGCTCCCCGAGCAGAAATCACCAACCAGCAGGCACAGCTAATCCCTGCCGTCGAAGCCGCTGGGTACGCCGCTGAAACCCAGAAGAGAGCACGATACAGCGAGCTACGAGACCGCTACGACATCATCAACCTCTTCCACCCCGAAGACCCCGCAGACCTACCTCCCGCACCCCGAGCAACCGAACCTTTCGAGCTGTGGAGCGTCGAAACCACTGAACGTCGCACACCTGCACGAGTGACCGTTGCCGGAACAGCTTCCCAGCACCCCGGCAATACCCAGCGCGCCCAAAAACTCCTCAACGAACACCGCCAGCTCACCCAAGGGCTCAACACCACCGCTAACGTCATCGCCGCAGACACCAAATACCCCTCCTACAAAAACCTACTCGCCAACCACAACAAATACCTCAACCGCATCGAAAACATCGGCGAGCGCAGATACAGCACATACCAAGACGCCCAATACCAGCACTACCTCACCCAGTACACCCGCATGCTGGCAAAACAGACCCCTACTATCCTCACTCGCCTTGCCTCCGGCGCGCCCTACAGCAACATTACCGAGGCACAGCGGGAAGAGCTGTTCTACACTACCGCGTATGTTCTTCAGAATCACCCCGATTTTAGGGATTGGGCGGATTACCACAAGATTCCTGAGAAGGACGGCGTACCCGTGCCCTCTAGTATGTCTCAGTTTCAGGATTTGCTTCGTCGGTGTGGTACTGAACCGGATGTGAATGGTGATTACCTGCTGATGAGTAACACCCTTGACCGTGTTGATTCTGATGATTTGGATTTTTCGGAGTTGGTGTCGATTTCTTCTGCGCCTACTCCTGATGTGACTCCTGCTGAGGCTCTTGCGGGGACTACAAGTGAGGGTGACCCTGATTTTGGGCATGATTTGAAGGCGCTTCAGTGGAACGATATTTTGACGCACGGTATGGGTAGTTACACTCAGCAGGCGCAGATGAAGCGGTACCCGGAGGATGAGTGGGGGCATTATGAGCATCCTGCTTACCGTGGTATTAGGACTGTTGCCGCTTTGAAGAAGGCACAGCCGGGTAATATTTTGGTGCGGAAGCTTCAGGATGGGAGCAACCAGTATGCGGTGGCTCTTCAGAGCACTCCTGATGGTGTGTTGTATCAGACTATTCCTTCTTATAGTGGTGATAATTCGCCTGTGGTTTCTGATGCTCAGCGGGCGTATGCTTTGTTTGCCGCTGGTGCTCGTACGAATGAGTCTCCTGTGGGTTTTGCCCCTACTACTAATGATGACCAGACGCTCCGTCTTGAGGGGTGGATGCCTTGGTAGTGTTACCGTGCTGACCGGCTCAATGAGAGAGGTGTTTGGGTAGGAAGTCCGCTTCGGATTTCTTGCCTGACCACCTCTCTTTTTGTTTCCTGATGAGCTGAACCCGATATAGAGACCCAGTGCCGAAACACGGCAAAGGTTCAATACTCCCAGCCTCGACCCCGAACCGAGCCGAGGATTGCGACCGGAAAGACAACTGAAGGAAACAAACATTTTGAGTACGAAAACCAACCCCAAAAAGACTATCCTTGCCAGCACGTTGCTTACGGCAACCATCGCAGGAGCAGTCGCACCGGCACTAGCCACCAACGATACCGACAATAAGACGACTAAGACTCTCACTGCTGGTTCTACCATTAAGCTCTCTGATACTGAGACCATTAAGAATGATGCAGATACCCATTTGACTGGTGATACTGCGACCACTGAGGCGGCGCCTACTCTTCAGGGCACTGTCTCTGTGGATAATATTAAAGTTGCGCTCGCACAGACCCCCGAAGAGGGTGCCCGTATGGGGGGCGCTACTGTTGGTTGGGGTGCTAAGGCGCAGGCGGAAGATAAGCAGAATCTTACGGGTGCGCAGGATGCGACGCTGAGCAACAGCAACGCACCTACGCTTGCTGTCACGCCCCTTACCACCAGAAACGGCTGGAAGCCCAGCTGGGGTGTCCTTGGTCAGGATGTTTCTAACCACCAGCCGAGCATCAACTGGGCGGCGCAGTATGCGGCAGGTAGCCGTTTCTCGTGGATGAAGACCAGTGAAGGAACAACCTACATCGACCCGACTTTCTCGAACCACTATACGGGTGCCCGTGGTGCGGGTTTGGTGACTGGTGGTTACCATTTTGCGTTGCCTCCGCAGTCTTCTGGTCGTACGCAGGCTGAGATTTTCGTTAAGAATGGTGGTGGCTGGTCTGCTGACGGTAAGACTCTGCCGGGCATGCTCGATTTGGAGTACAACCCGTACCCGTCGCTTGGCAATACTTGCTTTGGTATGTCTCAGGGGCAGTTGAAGACTTGGACGTGGGATTTTGTGAACACGTACAAGCAGAAGACTGGTCGCTTCCCGACCATCTACTCGACGACTGACTGGTGGAACACCTGCATGGGTGGCACTAACGAGTTCAACGGGTTGCCTCTGCATATTGCTAACTATTCCTCGGGACCGGGCTACATGCCGGGTGGCTCCACGAGCTTCGACATTTGGCAGTTCTCCTCCATCGCACCTTTTGCTGGCGACTCGAACGTTTTCAACGGCTCGCAGGCTGAGCTGGACAACTTTGTTCGCAACGCCAACTACGTCTCCAAGTGGGGTAGTAACGGCAAAGTTTCACCTGCCCCGACAGGTTTCCGTTCCGCTCATGCTCCCGCACCGGCGGCACCGAAACCTGACGATAATGGTGACCGGTACTTCGGCAACGGCGGCTTCCTCAACATCCACAGCGGCATCGGAAGCTACTGGGCTAAAAACCAGGAACAGTACGGAACCCCCATCGGTCGTGAACTTGCATTGCCTGGAGGCTGGGCTCAGGACTTCACGAATGGTTACCGCATCCTACACCGCAAGGACGGTAAAGGCGGCGCAGTCTACCTACGTGGAGCAATCGGCGACCTCTGGGTAAAGAACGGCAACGAATACGGACGCTTCGGCTACCCCCTGACTGATGAATACTCCTTCCGTGAATCCGTCCAACAAGACTTCGACAGCGGAAAGAAACTGATTTGGTCAGCCAAGAACGGCGTACACGTCATGACCAACTTCAAACCCATCACAACCAAATGGCTAGAGATTGGCGACGTCCGCACCGTCGGAACACCCATCACCGACGAAATCACCCAAGGCAACACCACCTACCAAGACTTCCGCACCGAAGACGGCAAAGTCACCCGCCTCACCCTAAACCACGACACCCAACAGGTAGAAGTCACCGACCCCACCGCCAAGTTCCAGGTCATCAACGGCATCAAAGACTACCTCCACAACACCAAACGCAACTACGGTTCCCCCATCGAGAATGAGCGGAACACCGCCCACGGCGTCTGGGAACAGCGCTTCGAGACCGGACACGCTGTAGTCTTCTCCTACCAGGCAGGCGGCAAATCTGTCTGGACACGTGGAGCAATCGGAGACCGCTGGCTCAAAGCAGGCGCCTCCGCAGGCACCTACAAGTACCCGAAGACCGAGGAACTGACCAAGAACGGCTACGTCTACCAAGACTTCGGCAATGGGCACAAAATGGTCTGGACTGAGAAGACCGGCGTACACAACATCTGGATGCCAGGCGCAATTGGTCAATACTGGGAGAAACACCAGAACGAAATTGGTGTCCCCGTAACCGAAGAAACCCACCAGGGCAACGGTGTCATGGCACAGGACTTCATCAAAGACGGACGAATCAGCCGCATCGTATGGACCGAACAAACCGGCGCCCACAAAGTACTCATCCCCAGCGCAATCGGCAACAAATGGCTCGCCTACGGCACCGCAGGCTACAACCAACTCGGCGTACCCGTCTCCGACGAATACTACGTCCACGGCGGCATGGCACAAGACTTCAAAAAAGGCGACGACTACTACATCGTCGGCTGGAAAAACGACGCGCAAGCAGGACACCCCACCCGCATCATCCAATTCAACAGCCCCGTCGGACAGAAATGGGCACGAGAAGGACACTGGGACGTCCACGGATTCCCGATGAGCGACGTAGTAAACAACCGTCACGCAACGACCCAAACGTTCTCCAGAAGCGGCACCATCAGCACCATCACCGGACACACCGGCTTCAGAAGCGTCGGGCACATCAACGATGCGCTCGCCGCAGAGCCTGTAGTGAATCAGGCTAATCGTGGTCAGCAGATTGTCGAGACCGCTAAGAGTGGTCTGGGCGGACGCTACGTTTGGGGTGGTAAGACGTTCAAGTCGTGGGACTGCTCCGGCTTCGTGTCCTGGGTCTACGCACAGCATGGAATCAAGCTGACCCCTTACACCTTCTCGATGGTGAAAGAGCTCAAGGCGACGAGTAACCCTAAGCCTGGAGACCTTGTCTTCCAGAACGGCTACAACCACGTCGGTATTTACGTGGGCAACGGTCGGATGATTTCTGCGCTGAACCCGAGCGAAGGAACTCTTGAGCACCCGACGAGCTGGATGCCTGTCGATGGATATTACACGGCGAAGTAGTTTGCTATACTAGAAATGTATTTATCCATTCGCTCCAATTGTGAATGTGGTATTTTGCATTGTCACAAACGTGTCACCCAGCTTCCCTATAGTGAAAGCCTAGTCACTGGGAATCTGGTTCAGACACGTGAAGAGCCCCTGGCGGTGGAACGCTGGGGGCTCTTCGCATTTCTCTCAAGATTCATGGAGTTAGGGGAGCGGAGGCAGAACACCAAAGATGGTGAAGTAGGTTACTCTCATATCCCATAGATTGTCCCGCAAATTGTTGAGAACCTGACGCTGGTTATGCACTTCCTTAGCTTTGTTCGGCAGGTCAGTCATGTTTTCAAGGTGGTTTAGCTTGTTGCGGGCTTCTTCAATCTGCCCTTCCGCTAAGGAGATTGCGTCCATATAGGCGCTCTGGTTGCTTTGGATAATTGCGTTATTCATGCGATGTAGGAACTTCCACGGGGTTTTACTCTTGGGACGATACTACCACACAATGTAGGTTATCCCAGCGGAGATTTTCTGATATAGGGGTAATGTTTCCAGCCCTATTTGTATCAGTGGGCTCTTGGTTTTTATGCGTTTATTTTGAAGGTAAATTATGTCTACGGCTCGTAAGTTTCATATTAATATTCATGGTGAGGTAGCGAAGTGTGAGGCTCAGAAGCAGTGCCGCCGCCGACAGCAAGGACCGCACTTTGAAGATGTGGCATCCGCAAATCTGTGGAGACAGGCTGAGGCTGAATCTGAAGTTCGCTACGATGAGCTCCTTCAGGTGTTCGATACGGACAAATTTGATTTGACCCCTGAGCTTGCTGAGAGCTATGGCGTGTCTGGTTGGACGCTCCATAAGGTGAACCCGGAGAAGTATCCGAACCCTGAGACCGGTGAGTTTGCCAAAGATTATTTGAACGACGAAGACGCATCCCAGCCGAAGAAGAGTGTCGCGAGCACTGGGGTTCCTTCTTTCCCTGCGCCGGAGGTAGAGTTGCCTGACGGTGTTCAGGAAGTTTCAGACCGTCATGGGCAGGTGTTGTTGTCGTTTGGGTTCGATGAAGCGACTGATACGGTGAAGGTTCCGCCGATGAATCCTCGTGAGGCGCCTTATGACCGGTATCAGATTGTGGAGGCTAGTGATGTGCTTCAGGGGAATCTTGAGGAGTCTGCTCAGTCTCTTTATGAGAGTGAGCTGGAGAATGGGGTTCCTGAGCATACGGCTCGGTTGATTCTCGATGATGAGGATTTGGTGATTAGCTGGGCGATGTCTGAGATGAATGAGCCGATTGATAAGAAGGAGTTTGTGGAGGCTCGTGCGGGGTGGGCTCAGTCTGCGTTGGTGGCTGGTCGGGTGGATAGTCGGCGTCAGATTGATGACCCTGATTCTGAGCCTGCTGGTGACTATGCGACTTATGAGTATGGTGTGCCTAGTTCGTATATGTCTGAGCCTGATGAGGATGCTGAGTCGGATTTGCCTTCGTTTGCTTCGGGTGCGAAGTTGTCTGGTATTGATAAGGGGCGGTGGGAGGCTTATGTTGCTGAGCGTAATGATGTGCAGGATTTGATGGGGCTTTGTAAGGAGACGCAGGCTTATCAGGCTAATCCTACGTATGCTCAGTACACGTCTTATAACGAGTCTACGGGTGAGGCGTATCGGATTATTGATGAGAATACTGGTACGAAGCTTACTTTGGACACTATGGATAGGGGTCTTTCGCAGGATACGGCTACTCGTCGGTATGGTTCGGTGGGGGACATGCATCGTTATGGTGGTTATCGGTGGGACCGTAAGGAGCAGGAGAGTATCAAGGACTATTTCAATGGGTATCGTGGTGGGGATTCGGTGTATTCGGAGTCTCCGTTCCGTGGGTATGAGCATCGTAGTGCTGATGATATTCGTCGTTTGCAGTGTCAGGTGTCTGCGATTGCGAGTATTGCGAAGGAGGTTGAGGGTATGGATGCTGATGCTCAGAAGGAAATCTATAAGGCTCATAAGTATTATCCGAATGGGCGGCATAAGGATGTGTCTTTTGAGGATTACATGGTGACGAGTATTTATGCGGGTAAGAAGGCTATTGATACTGATTCGCCGTATCCTACGTTGTCGAATGTGGTGCCGGGGGATAAGAAATTTGATTCGTTGGGTGCTTATTCTTCTAAATTTAGGGGGTGGTCGTCTCAGTCGAATCCGAGTATCGACAGGGATGCCGTGAAGAAGGTTACTAGCCGCACGTATGAGGCTAAGGGCGGGTATCGTCATTCGGATGGTGCTTGGCGTAGTTCTTACCAAGCCGCTGTGCATGGGTTGGGTTCTCCTCGTGAGGAGGCGATGCTGTATATGCACAGCAATATTCGTGGTCGCACTTTGAGTAGTGTTGCGAAGAATTCGTTTGAGCAGTCTTCGGCTCAATTGAATACTTCTCGCGACAATAGTGATTTTCTGGTGAAGTATGTGGATGAAGATGGGGACACTCGGTTTGCGTATGCTCCTCAGCCGGAGAAAGATGGTGTCCTCGACATTATTCATCTGCCGAAGGACGCTACGATGCGTGACCAGAACGGCTTTGAGTTCCCTGCACCGTATTGGACTAAGGCGGCACGTGCCGAGTACATGTTTGGTGGGCGCGCGTTCCAGGAAGGGGACGTTGAGCATATTATCGTGAACGACGATAGCACTACCAACTCGAAGTACACTCTGGAACTCTTCTAACGTTTCCATCTAATGCAAATACCCTTTGGGGCAAGTCCTTGCGGCTTGGTACCCAGAGGGTATTTTTGCACCCAGGACACGCCAACATGACACCATGTTTTGCAAAACAAAAATATAGTGTGCTACTATTCTTCTACCAGCCTTGTTCTGTATGGGATGAGGTTGGGTTATTCACTTCAATTCATTCAACTTCACTTCTCACACTAAGGAGAACACACTATGAACATTTCCCGCCGTTCCCTCATTGCTGGTGCCGCCGCAGGCGGTGCGCTCATGGCACTGAACGCACCCGCCGCGAGCGCACGTGACCGCTTCGTTTCCGCCGCTGTGGAGCCTACCGTCAAGAAGGTGGCTACCCCGGCTGTTGGTCACGCTATTAAGCGTGGTGGTACCACTGATTCTCTGTCTGCGATTAACTCGGTGACTGTGTCTCCGTGGAACAGCATTGTTACCCCTGGTTATGGTGACTATAACGCGAACGGTGATACTTATGGTACGAGCCGTGTTTGCCTTTCTGCCTTTGATGCGGATGGTAATTCTCTGATGCAGTTTAAGCCTGCTGGTTCTGAGGCTGTGACTGCGCAGTATGCGGCTGGTCGTGTGTATGTGCCTCTGACTGACCCTTCTCAGCCTGCGAATTTCCGTGAGCTGTGGAATCGTACTGCTGTGTGGGAGTCTGATACTACTGGTAAGGATTGGGTTCTGCGTGATATTCGTGACCCGCAGGGTCGCCCGTATAAGGCGGAGCATGTTTGGGATATTTGTTCTGCTCCGGGCACTAATGACACCCTGTTTATCAGCATCAGCTCCCATAATGATGCCGTTCATGGTTTGGCTTATGAGGAGGGTGTGGTTCTGATGGGTGACTTTGAGGGCGGTTTTGTTCCGGCGTATATTTCGTCTGCGCCGAATCAGACGGTGCGCCTGCTTCCGACGGTGAAGCAGAAGTCGCAGGGCGGTAACATCACTGTTCGTGCTACTCGTAATGTGCGTGGTCGGGGTAAGGAGGATGTTCTTATTATTCTGACTGATGGTGATGGTACTAAGCTTCAGGCTGTGCGTGATGATGGTTTCTCTCGTTCGTCTGTGACTAATCCTAATGTTTATTCGGATGAGCATGGTTATGACCATAATTGGACTGTGAGTGATGTGTTTACTTCTCCGTCTTCGGTTCTGCCGTCTGATGTGCATGAGTTTGCTGATGGTTGGCGTTTCGAGCCGGGTGATGTGAAGTCTGACCGTAATGTTCGTGGTGTGCAGGGTTACCTGCGTCATCGTGATAAGTCTAAGGGTTTTGACCTTGCTATCCCGAATGAGGAGAACCCCATGAAGGATATGGGTGTTCTGCATACTTACATGTCGTCTAATTCCCCGGTGTGGCATGCTATCCGTTCGCAGTTTGGTGACCTGACCATCATCAACTCTCAGAGCCAGCTGGTGTGGCACGTCAATAAGGGCGATTTCAAGCGTTACAAGACTGCTGATACTACCAGCAAGCTCCGCAATGAGCTGTTGAAGGTCTCCGGCGACAGCTTTGGTGTGATTCTGACTGGCAATTCGGGCAACCCGAAGCTGGTGTTCGGCACCAGTGATGGTTATCTGCTGTACATTGATGGTCTGCTTCCTTACGCTGAGGCGAAGGACATGAAGCGTCGCGCCGGTACTGACAAGCGATTCTCGGATGATTACGAATACGAGACTTACAAGTACGGCATGAACTTTGCGGAGTACCGTAAGCGTGATATGGCTGACATTGCAGAAGCACGCCGCCTGAATAAGGCACAGGGTCTGCGCCCGCGCACCTACTACAAGCGCATCGCAGAGTAAATACACCTGTGACACCTACACCACCATGTAGGTGAACCGCATATAATGGGAGATGCACCATACAACACACCGTATGGTGCATCTCCCACAACCAATACCCCCACAAAAGGAAGAACAGGAAACCCCAAATGAGTATCCCCAACCAAGACACCAAGCAGTACTCAAACCCCAACAACACCGACGGAAGCGAACCCACCAACCCCGCACCCGCCACCATCCACGACGGAAGCGAACCCACTAACCCCGCACCCACTGGAAACAACACCAAAACCAACACCACCACCAGCGGCAACGGCGGCACCCTCGCCCGAACCGCCCTACTCGGCATCACACTCATCACCGGCATCTTCATCCTCGCCAACCTCACCACCTGGGCAATCAGCCAAACCCTCAACAACATCAACCTCCCCATCGCCAACTACCACATCCTATCCCTCACCTACAGCGCCGCAATCCTCACCCTCACCATCGCCGCCGCATACCCCATCACACGCAAACTCGGCACCACCATCCCCAAACTCCTCCTCGGAAACTTCAACACCGACAAAGCCTACCAATACCTCGCCGCAGGCGCCCTCGGAGCCGCCGCCCTCACCACACTCAACGTCATCACCACCACCACCCTCACCGGACGCACCGAAGCAACCTGGACAGCACCCTACCAAGTCATGAACACCAACACCCTCCTCGCATACATCGGCTTCACCGTCCTCCTCGCACCCATCGCCGAAGAAACCCTCTTCCGCGGAACCCTCCTCAACCTCGCCACCCGAACCAAAATCCCCGGAGCAACCACCCTAATGCTCACCATCTCCACCCTCGGATTCACCACCTACCACATCGCAGGAACCCTCCTCACCACCACCATCACCGCAACCACCACCGGAAACCCCAACACCCTCTGGACAACCCTCACTGCACTCACCCCCCAAATCATCAACTACACCCTCGCAGGCATCACCCTCAGCATCATCACCCTCAAAACCAAAAACATCTTCGCCTCCTGGCTCGCACACGCAACCTACAACCTCACCCTCCTCTACGGACTCAACACCGCAATCATCGCCCTCATCACCCACTAAAACCTGATATACTAAACCAGTTATCGGTCAAACCAAACAGAACCGACCAAGCCAGACACCAACGTCCAGCAAGGTCGGTTCTCCTTTGTCAAAAACCCCAAGTGCACCGGTCAAACCACCCCCACCGCACCCAAGGAAACACCGACAACAAACAAAGGGGGACGGGCGGGAAACCCACCACCGAACACACCAGTTCTAGAGGCGAAACCCCACAAAGGTAGGCAAGACATCTGACATGCCCAGCCTGACAGCTAATCCCGCAGACCACTGACAGATACCCAACAGAAAGAGAAACACCCACACATGGGCAAGAAACTCAACTACAAAAAAATCACCCTCACCGCACCCCTCATCCTAGCACTCGTAACACCCACAGCCGCGCTCGCAGATACAAGCAAGTCTGCTGTACCTGCGGCTTTCGCGCCTACTGATGCTACCCAGAGTGTTTCTGCTCCCTCGCCGTCGGGTCTCAGCGATTTAGTAGACCCGAACAACACCCAGGTTGTTGAACTCACCCCTGAACAGCGTGCCGAGCTGAAGAACATGTACGTCGATTTGGGTGACGGCTCCGTTGAGGCATTGAGTCTTCAGACCATGCAGAATGAGTCTGCCAAGAAAGCCCAGGCACGCTCCAAGGCAATGGATAAGCTGTTCTCAGGAATTATTGCCACCCGTGACGAACTAGCGGCAAAGGCGGATGCCGAAAAGAAGGCTGAGGAAGAAGCTAAATCTAAGGCGGCTGAGGAACAGCGTCGCCAGGCGGCGGCGAAAGCTGAAGCTGAAAAGAAACAGGTTAAGGCAGAACCCACCACAACCGCAAGTAGTGCGACCGCTTCTCCCGCCAATACCGCAACCGTTACTCCTCAGTCTCAGAGCCAGCAGAGTTACACCCCGTCAGTGGCGGCAAATACGGCGGCTACCACTACAAGCCGGACGTACACTTCCGATTTTGATGTACGCGTGGAAAAAACGACCAAGGCAACCACTAACGTGGACACAAGCAAAGTCGATTCTACGCGAGCAGGAATTATTAAGACTGCACAGACCGGTATCGGTGGAGCCTACATCTGGGGCGGTAAAACCTTCCGCGCCTGGGATTGCTCCGGTTTCGTGTCCTGGGTATTCGCTCAGCATGGCATCAAGCTCACCGCCTATACTTTCTCGATGGTTGGTGAGCTCAAGCCGACCAGTAACCCCCAGCCTGGAGACATCGTCTTCCAGAACGGCTACAACCACGTCGGTATCTATCTGGGTGACGGTCAGATGATTTCTGCACTGAACCCGAGTGAAGGCACCATCATCCACCCGGTATCCGTTATGTCGGTTGATGGGTACTACACCGCCTTGTAGTAGGGTTACATCTCTGCTACACTAGATTTATCTGAGGTTGGCTCCAAAAAGATTTCAGATTAACCCTAAATAATCGACTACTAGCAGTGACTCGCTCGGTATAGAGGTATTAGGGTGAATGTCCCGACATGCACACCGCATGCCGGGACATTTCTATGTCTAGATTATTGCGGGTAATGAAATAACTTTGACTACCTGATATGATGTACCGGTATTCGCCCAATGGCGGCGTATCTGATATGCACTATGCAGAGCAGATACGCCACTTCTCTCGGTGGTACCGCCTCTGAAGCTAACCTTTTAGCAACAGATTGCGTAAGCCAGTAGGTCGCACTCAGCACCTAACTCGCAACGGCAATCCACTCCCCGCCAGGTTTCTGACCGGGCGAGGAACCCCCGCCCCGATAACTGGGTTGGGACACAGTTACAACCTTTTGGAGAAACACTCAATGTCTACTAAGACTCTGACCAAGAAGAAGCTCATCGCCGCTCCGATGCTTGCACTTGCGGTAGCACCGACTTTTGCGAGTATCGCACCGGCTATTGCCGCCGAAGCACCTTCCAGTAACGTCACTCTGAACCCCGCACTGGCTAACTCTTCCTTGAAGGTTACTGGTGGCGAAGGTCCGGTGCAGGTTCTCACTAACGGTCGTGGTGGCGTGACCCGTCAGGTCACCCTCAATATCCCTAACCTTGATGGTGCACTCAAGGCTGGTCAGACCACTGAGATTGAGCTTGTCCCTACTTTGGCGGCTGGCTCTGAGGGTAAGCAGAATCCTGCAAACCTTATTTTCACCACTAAGATGGTGGATGTTCTGGATGCAAGTGGCAAGAAGATTGGTACTCTCTCTAACCACCCGACGAATAGCCGTATCGTCCGCATTACGTGGAACGACGCTATCACTGATAACCCGCGCGATATTAGCGCCAACTTCACCGCCACTATCGACCCTCTGAACGATGAGAAGGTCACCAAGACTTACGATTTGCAGTACAAGGCGCCCGGCATCGGTACGGTCAATGGTGGTCAGATTAAGCTGAACCCTGCCGCCACCATGCCGGACTTTATTGCGCCTGGTGGTGTTTGGTACGGTGGTCAGGGTGTCGCTAAGTGTGGTGTTCCTGATGCGTTCTTGAAGGGTCAGACTGTCCCGAATGGCGTCGTTAAGGGCGGCACCTACGAGATTGAGCTAGTTATTGACCCGAAGATGCAACAGTTCCGCATCGGTGAGGGTGAGGCTGATAATTATCTCCGGGATAACCCGAACTTCGTGATGAACCCGTCGCTTCCGGCTAAGGAAATTGCTGGACGTTTCTATCCGCTCAAGGGCAAGGAGTTGGCTCAGTGGGGTAAAGACAATCCGCAAGACCGTCAGTACGTTACTGTCGTAAAGGGTATGGAACAAAAGGCTTGGCTGGATGGAACCTATGAAGTTGATGAGGTTCCCGATGACTTCGTAGCTCGTGCCGCAACTGGTAGCTACGCCGATACGGTGCGTGGCGAACTCAAGGAACGTGGTGTTACTAAGCCGCTGGTAACCATTGACTTTGAGAAGTCTACCCCTGGTAAGCTGGTGCTAAAGTACACCGCTTTGTGGGATGGAATGTCCTTCTGGTTCTCCACCACCTCACCTGACGTCAATAAGGTTGTTGAGGTTACGCCCGACTGGAAGGTTAAGGACTATGGCCCTGGTCTTGATTCCGAGGGTAAGCGCTGTGGTGACGTTCAGCTGACTGCTGAGGCTATCCGTAACAAGGTGACTACTTTCACCTTTGAGAGCCACACCTACCGCACTGACGTTCCGGGGCGTCCGCAGACCGGCTGGAATCCTGCATGGGGTAGCTATGGTTACGCTGATGGTTCCGCTGAGGCGTATGCATTGCCGAAGGACGGTAACGAGCAGAAGCAAGGTGCTTACGGTGTAACCTTGACTGCTGACCTGATGGAGAATTCCTCCACGGTCAAGCCTTACACCCTCGATAAGCCTAAGACTGTCTTCGCCAACACTGATGGGGCAACCATCTCCGAGGGTGGCAAGAAGATTACTATCCCCGGCAAGGCGACCATCACCATTGACGATAAGGGCATTGCTACCGCTGTCCCCGAGAAGGGCTTCAGTGGCACGGTTACCGTAAACTACAACATCTTTGACAGCGGTAAGGCGACCACCAAGGTTCCTTCCACCGTAACCTTCACGTGGGCTAAGCAGTCGAACCTGACTGTCGCCCCGGCAGAGAAGACTGTTCTGGTAAACAGCGAGAAGTCCCAGACTCTTGACCCGCTGGCGACCGCTAAGGTCGAGGGTAGCACCATCGACGCTTCCACCTTGAAGCTTGGCGACGGTGCAGGTTCGACCTCCTACGCCTTCGGTGATTCTGGCGTAACCGCTAAGGTCGTGAACGGCAAGGTCGTATTCGAGCACCCGCAGAATATTGTTGGTGACTTCACTGTCCGCTACACCGTCTCTACCGCCGACGGTAAGCAGGCTGAATCTACTGCCACCTTGCACATCCAGCCGGTGAACACCGCGATTGGCATTGTCACTAAGATTAACGGCACCGACGCTAACGTTGAGCCGGTGAAGCTGAAGGTTGGTGAGAACGGTAGCGCTACCGGCAAGGTCACCGTTGAGGTAACTAACACCACTAATTCTGCGGCTACTTTGAACGCAGACACTTTGGTAGTTGCTAATGCGGCTGGCACCAAGGTTACTTTGCCTGCTGGATTCACTCTGGCCCCGGGGGAGACGAAGACCGTTTACACCGGCGATGTCGTGGTTCCCTCCGGCAAGTCGGTAGACGTTGAGTACAAGGCAACCCAGACCGCTAACATTTTCAAGCGTTGGGACGGCACTAAGGTTTCCGGTACCGTTGGCTCTGCACAGACCGTGTCTGACCCGGCGAAGGCGGTTGCTGAGGTGATTTCCGAGGTTCCGGGTAACCCTCCGGTCGTTGAAGATAACCCGGAAGCGACCTACACCGAGCCGAAGGCATCTGACGACAGCTTCACTATCACCACGGACGAGACTGTCCTGGAAGGTATTCTGAGCAACGATAAGGGCGGCTCCATCAACGGCGTTGATGACCCCCTGGATGCGAAGACTATTCGTTTCCAGGCTGAGGATGGTTCCTGGGTTACTTCTCGAACTTTCGAGGGTAAGGGCACTTACACCGTTGATGAGAATGGTGTCGTGAAGTTCCTCCGTGCGTCGGGTTACACTGGTGAGCTTCCCGAGGTGACCTACCAGGTCGCCACCGTTTCGGGTCTCACTACTCAGGCTGTGATTCGCCTTGAGCACAAGGTTGAACCGCCGGTAACCCCCGAGGCTCCGAAGCCTAGTGAGCCCGTTGTCGAGAAGCCGTCTGAGCCCGCTAAGCCGATTCAGGCTAAGACTGGTCACAGCGGTGAATCTAGCAATGGTTCGCCTTTGGCGACCGCTGGGTTGTTTGCAGGCATCCTGTCTGCATTTGGCAGTCTTGCTCTTCGCCGTAAGGCTACCGAAAAGGACTCTGAGTAGTCCCAACGCAGTAAGGTAAGGTACTTACTTTTGTAGCTTGCCTTTAGAGTAAGGGCTCCACGTGGATTGAGTATCTAATCCGTGTGGAGCCCTTATCGCATACCCACATGCTTGCACTTATTTCAGTTATCTTGTATGATTTATTTATCTAATCCCTCAAGAAAAGGAAATAATCTCATGCCTCTGATTCAGCTCACCGATATGGCTTCCCCTGAAACCATCACTAAGGCAAGGCTTGAAGCCAAAGAATTGCTCGAACTTGATGGTCTCTCCATCACGTTCACTGAAACAGCAGACACGGAGAATACTGAAGCGTTATCACACGTGATTACTGAAGTTATCTCTGCCCTTGCCACTGGAAAAGACATTCAGCTCATGACTCACCCAGATACTATGACTACAGTCCAAGCCGCGCGGCACATTGGTGTTTCTCGACCGACACTCATGAAAGCTATCCGCAATGGGGACATCCCTGCACATATGGTCGGAACTCACCATCGACTCCGGTTCACGGATGTTGAAAAGTTTCGTAAGAAGCTCCTTTCAGAGCAGGCGGCTATGAAGGAGAAGGCTCTTCTTGATCTTTGGAAGTTCGAAGAGGATAACAGTCTAACCGAAATCCTCACACCCTAAGCGGGGCGGAATACCCCACTGTAGTGCAAATAGATTTTGCACCACAGTGGGGTATTTTGATATATTCTCTTTTGTAATTACAATCACTACAACATGGTTCCTGGCTCGGAATCATGGGAGAGTCGTTTCTGATTTTTATGGCAAGTTTCTCTAAGCGCCGTGCCGGTGCCACTGTTCTAGCTGTGTCAATGCTGACCGGAGCAACAGTAGCTCAGGCGGCGAACATTGTCCCCAAGAATGCTGTTACCGCAGGTTCTTGCATTAAGAGCGAGTACCAGCCTGGGTTGGGGTGCCCCGACTGGGCGGACGAGTTCAATGGCACCGAAGTCAATAAGGACTTCTGGAATGTCTACAATGGTTACTCTGAGGCGAAACAGGACCCTTACGGCAAGTACAGCAAAGATGCAGTAACAGTTAGTGATGGTCAGCTTCACCTCACAACCAAGGTTGGCAAAGACGGTCAGAAAGGTCTTTCTGCGGAGATGACCACCAATAACCGTGTTGCTTTTGAAGACGGATACTGGGAGTACAAGCTTTCCTACACTGGATACGGTCACGTCGGTGGATACCTCTATGGGAACGGTAACGTAGCCGGTGCCCAGATGGGTGAGATTGATGGTTTCGAAGCCTTCGGTAAAACTGACAACAGCACCCGCAGTGAAGCAGGTAAACGTGAAAAGTTTAACCAGGCGAACAAAAACCAGACTATCATTCACTACAGCCAGGCGGCAGTAGACGCACAGACCGGGAAGAAGTCCAGCCACACTAAGGCAACCTGGATTCCTAACAAGCCCGCCGGAGAACCTGTAGTTGTAGGTATCCTGAAGAACGCTGATGGGGTTAAGATTTTCCGAGACGGCGTTCTCGTACAGGAGATGAGCTCTTCTGACCCTAACTACGCGAAGACTTTCCCCAAGGGTCAGCCTCTTAACACCACGCTGACTGCACGAGTTTCTAACGTCTACTGGGGTGTGCAGGATAACCCTACTGGTGGTATCTCAGTGGATTACGTGAGACATTACCCGCTTGTCTCTGTCACCCCGGAACCTACCGTTTCTCCCTCTGCTGAGCCTACCACGGCGGCTCCGGCTCCGGTCGTAACCCCGTCCGCTGAACCCACTACAGCGGCACCGACCACTTCTCCGTCTGCTAAGCCCAGCGCCACAGCAGGCACTCCTTCTGCGGAGCCTACTACGGAAGCACCTGCACCCGTTGTGACCCCGTCCGCTGAGCCTACTACGGAGGCGCCGGTTGTAACCCCCTCGGCTACGCCTACCACTTCTCCCTCTGCTGTGCCTACTACGGAAGCACCGGCACCTGTCGTAACTCCTAGTACCACACCCTCTACTGCTCCCGAATCTCCCACCGGTCAGGTTGGCGCAGTCCAAAATGATGGGTCGATTACTGATTCTGCGAATGGCAAGAAGGTCTTGGTGAAGACCGGACATGAGGATGGTGGCTCTACCCCCATTTGGGCTATTGCTGGCTTGGGTGTCTGCGTTGCATTCTTGGGTGGCGTATTCGGCTGGTTGCTTTGGTGGAAGCCTCGCCATGATGCCGCTAAGGACGATGATGAGTAGTCTCTCTAAGCGATAAATCTGAGGTGGCGGCAGAGCCAAATTGCTCTGCCGCCACCTTCTTTTTACTGCAAGAAGCATGTAGGATAGTTGGGTATTTTGGTTACTTTTGGGAGACTATTTTGAATACGCTTAACCCAGTTGTGTTAGTGTTTGCTCATGTTGATTTTGAGCGTGAGCTAGTTGGTTTTCTGCCTGCATCAGGCGGTTCGTTGGATGCACTAGGCGTGTCGGTTGTCCATTCTCTAACTGATGGGCGTGGGATGTCAGGTGAGGGACAGAGTATCGTGGATGTTCTAAGCTCTTTCGCGTCCGAGGGGTATAAAGGTGCAGATTTCCTGCTGGTAGCCTGGGATGTGGAGCTAGTGCGTAAAGCTGTAGCTAAGGTTATCCCTGGGCTTGAAGATTTTTTCCTGGAACATGGGTTCGTAGAAATGAGCTCTCTGGCTTCCGCTGTAGTGGATGGTGACGGCAGGCTCCCGTTTTCTCTAGGTCGTCCCTCACCCTCGCTGGACATTGGTGACGCCGTTCAGGATGTTCTGGCTCTTTATCGGGAGACTAACCAGTATCTTTCGGTGGCGAAGAGTCTTTACTCTACCAATGAGCATTTGGAAGGTGCCACAGCGCCCTTTATTGACCCGTCACAGGCATCTGTGCGTCTTATCGGCGTAGGTGGGCGCAAAGGGCATGGGAAAGATGCTTTTGCACATTTGCTAGGCTCAAATTGGGAAGTTATTGCTATGTCCGACCCTCTATATGAGGCGGTGCTTCGCCTTGACCCTCCTATTAAGGTTTCGGGTAAGTACATGAATATTTCTTGCTTCCTGCGGGAGCAGTGTAAAGGTGATTGGGTGGTTGCTAAGCGGAACCCTGATGTGCGCCAGATGCTTCAGAAGCTGGGCACTGACGTAGTGCGTGACCTGATTGATGTGGACGCTTGGGTGAAGATGATGAAGCGCAAGGTGCTGAGCCACATTCAAGCTGGCAGAAATATTGCTGTCACTGGAATTCGTTTCCCCAACGAGTTGCAGGCAATCAGGCAAATGGGTGGTTTGACGGTGTGGGTGGAGCGCACTGCTCTTGACCATGAAGCAGACACCCACGCATCAGAGATGTCTCTGAAACGTGAAGACTTCCAAATTCAAGTGTCCAACAACGGGTCGTTGGAAGATTTGCAAAGGGTAGCTTCTCAAATCGCTGAAATGGCGGCAGGTGAGGAGTCGTAGATTATGGGGGAGAGTACGGAAAATAATTTGCAGACAAACGCTAATCCCGGCAAGAAGACTAAGCCCCACCCGACGGTAGGGGATTTGAACAATCCGCATGATTTGAGGAAAGCGTACACCCATGTACGTGCTTCAATGGGTGATAAGCGGGCTTGGAGTGAGCGAGCGCAGGCGGAGCGTACGATGCGGTCTCCTGATGTGTTGGATGAGGTGTATCATGTGGCGCCACCGAATGGTGCGTATCCGCTTTCTCCTGACCATCCGGTGTTTTTGCGTGCAGCTGAGTTGGGTGTGCATGTTTTTTCTCCGCGTATGTATAAGGTTGTGGTGGCGACGTGGGGTGAGGGGTTTTATTCGGCGGATGTGGTTGAGTGTATGACGGTTTTGTTTTCGGGGAAGGTGGTGGAGATTCCTTGGGGTACGTTGGTGGTGGAGGAGCGTGTTCCTGGGTGGGCTTGGTCTCGGTTCTTTTTGCCGTCTGGTCGTCGTCGTCGGTTTGTGGTTCCTGGTTTGCCGTTGCCTGGTGTGGGGGTTGAGGATTCGGTTGATGGTGTGGTGGGGGTTTCATCGGGTGGTTCTGTGTTTGGGGTTGCTGGTGGGGGTTTGGTTGAGGGGGAGTTGGGGTGGGATGCGTCGTCGTTTTCTCGGTTGTTGTTTGTTCCTGGGTTGCAGGGGCAGTTCGGGGTGTTTGAGCGGCGTGTTTTGCCTTTGGTGCGTGAGGTGGAGGGGTCGGTGTTTTTGGGTGGGATGTTGAGGTTGGCACCGTTTTTGGAGGTGGGTGGTTCTGCGGGGGATGATTTTCGTTATGTGTCTCCGGTGGTGGAGAATGCGTTGTTGTTTAATGGGTTGTGGGCTGGTTCTCGGTATTCGTCGTTTCCGTTTGTGTGTTTGATGGGTTCGACGGAGATGTTGTATTTGAATATGGGGAAGGATTTGGCGGATAAGTATTTGCGGGATACGTTGTCTGGGGTGAATTTTGTGCGTGAGGGGTGGTTGTCGGATGAGAAGCGTAGTGATTCGGGGTTTCGTTTTTTTGTGGCTGTGGAGGTGGATGGGCGGTTGGTGACGCATGCTGGTTTGAGTTATGGGGAGTGGGTGAATTTGGGTCGTCCTCAGAGTGCTCGTGAGGCGGCGTATGCGTTGAATGTGAAGTATTTGGGGACGTTGTATCAGGGGCAGTGTTTGAGGTTGGGGGATGGTGTGCGGTTTGATGCTGACCCGATTATGGGTCATTCGGTGGCTGAGGTGTATTCTTCGTGGGCGGCGGCTTCGGAGGTGTGTCCTTTTCCGCAGGTGCATGGTTCGTTGTCGATGCGTGATGCGGCGGCGTATGAGGCGATGAGCACTTTTTTGCATCCGATGTTTTATGAGGGTGGGGTGAGTTTGGAGCCGTGGGGGACTTTGACGAATATTCGGGGTGCGTTGTTTTTTGCGGTGGATGGGTTGAAGAAGACGTTGTTGCGGCGTGAGGATTATCAGCGTGGGTTTGGGTCGTATGTGCAGAAGGTGCATAGGCGGCATGCTACGGGTGTGTATGCTCCAAATGTGCCGACGTTGGTGTCTGCTGATGGTTTGACGATTCTTTAGGTGTGGTGAGGGTGTGATATATTGGTGGTGCGAATGACTCGTGGTGTTTGCCGTCCGGCAGACATCTAGCCCGAGTTGTGCGTAGTTGTGTAAATGTGGTTATTGGCAACTAATTTTGGGAGCCAGGACAGGTTCTTCTACTCTTTTGAGTGGGGTTTCTGTTCTGGCTCCCGCTTTTTGTGTCTGGTGGGGGTTATTTGTGTTTGGGTTCTGCGATGACTACGAAGTTCTGGGTGTAGCTCCATCTGCCGGTGGTGGCGTTGTAGGTTCCGTGGCAGGTTGCCATGAGGAGCTGGCGTTTGCCGGTTTTGTCTTCGAGGTTCCATCTGGAGGACAGTTCGGTTTGGGGGACGTCAGGGACGATTTGGGTTACTGCCCATTCGGTGAGGACGCCGTCTCGGTCTGTGGTGTACACGTCGTCTCCGAGTTTGCAGGCGGTGATTGCGCTCATGGGTGCGGCGGCGCCGTTGTCCCAGTTCACGTGTCCGACCATCACTGTGGTGCCTTTGTCGGAGGTTAGGGGTGCGGAGCCGTCGAATACGCCGATTCGGTAGGTTACGGGGATTACTAGTTCCCAGAATTTAGTTTGGGCGTTGTAGGTGATGCCGGTGAATTGTGTTCTGGCGTTGAACCATACTCTCGGGATGCGCAGAGACATTGGGGGGATTTCCCTCCAGTTCAGCGACTTCGGTTCTTCGCCTAGTCCGGGTGTTGTGTCGTCCGGTAGGTTCTCAATCCCGTCTGCTTCGTTGCTCATTGCCGCATCTGCCGGGACTGAACTGCTCCCTGCTGAGGGGTTAGTGGTGGGCGCCTCGGTCGCAATACTCGTTGTCTTTTGTCGAAGCTCAGCGACTGAGCTTTCAGACGGGTTGTTGAACGCTTCGGCTTGAGATTTTGCTTTAGACTTGTTCTGCTCGTCCAGGTACTGACCGATACCGGCACCGACTGCCGCACCACCCGCCGCCAAAGCACCAACACCGGCGATAGAGACTGCATCCCGTCGGGTAAACTTCTTGCTCATGGCACACCTTTCAATAAATCAAAAATAGGAACTTTATATATAATTATTACACGCCGCAACCAAAACCCAACAGAAAGGTACCCAACATGGCACATGCTCCTGAAAACCCGAAGACGCTCTACGGTAAGCCTCTGCCCTATGGTGGACCGCAGTACGGGTACCCCCGAACCGCTGACGAAATCCTCACCGAACTTACCGACGAAACCCCTATCGACTTCGGCATTGAACAGCTTGAGCAGGAAGCACAGGAGCTCGACTTCCATAACGTCCTCACTCTAACCAATGAGCTGACAAACCTCGCGGTCAAATACGGTAAAGCCTCGGAAGAAAAAACCTGGGCAGAAGCTAAACTCGCCGCCGCTAAGAACTCCTACGAAGAAGGAAAAAACCGAGTCCTCGCCGAACAGTACAGAGCCCAATATCAAGCATCCGAGATGAACGGGCAACCTGCCCGGCGAGTGCTGACTGAGAACGCCCTCAAGACCCTGGTTGCTCTTAAATGTGAACCTCTGCAAGCCCAAGTCTCTCAGGCTCAGCACGCCTACAATGCGGCGAGTGGTAAGGTGAGTGAGCTCAGTACTCGTATCAGCATTTATAAGTCTCTTCTCACCGCAGAGCTTGCGATTCTCAAGACCACTGAGGGTATTTATGGTCAGGGGCGTGCCGCGATGAATGCGCATTATCGCACCAGCAAGAAGAAGTAAGGAGTATTTCACTCACTATGACTAATGCTCATCTTATGAATACTCTCCGGGGGGAGCCTAACCAGCCTGTCCCTCAGCAGGACGAACCTGCTAATACGGCGACCGTCAGGATGACTCCTTGGAGAACTATTCGGCGAGCCATGTTTGCGTTGGTGGGGGTGGGAGTTTTTGTTGGTGGTGGGTTTGTTCTTGCGAATGACCCGGCTCTGGTGGATAGAGCTCTTACTTCTGTGGGGGTTTCTACGGAGACTCAGTATAAAGTGGTGGGGGATTCGATGGAGCCTGCTTTGCATGATGGGCAAGTTTTGCGGTTCCCTAAAGAGACGTCTCCTGTGTTGCAGGGTGAGATTGTTGTGGTGGATATGCCTTTGAGTTGGCAGTATGCAGGGGGGACTAGCGGTACTGTTGTGAAGAGGGTGGCGGCTACGGAGGGGGATTCGGTGAGTGTTGTTGCGGGTGCACTGTATGTCAATGGGGTGCAGAAGACAAGGGTGAATCCTAACTGTAAGACTTCTGCCGATTATTCGTACACTCTTCAGCGTGGCGAGGTGTTTGTTATGGGTGATAATCAGGGGCGTTCTTTTGATTCGTTGGCGATGCTTTGCCTTGCTGAGTACCCGGAAGCGAAGAATTTTACTGTCCCTGTTGTGAACGTTAAAGCTCATTCTGCTAACCCGCTAGTGAAAGACCGTGCTTAGGATGTCATTGCCTGATACGACCCTTATTGTGGAGCCGAATACTGCGTTCATGCATTATCTGGTTCAGGGTATTACTGACCTGTACGATATTGACCCGATTTATGTGAAGGATGTTTCTGAGGCGGCGGCACCGAACCTGTTGCGGGTGCCGAGGCTTTATATTCTGCACACGAAGAGCAAGAAAGAGCTCACCCTAGCCTACGAGACGCTGGATGCTCTTACTGGCAAGGATAATCTGTGGCTCAGGCTCATTATTACTACGGGGCTACCGTCTAACCAGACCAGGGCGCTTGTCAAGGACTTCTCGTCTTTGGGGGTTGAGACCTTCACTCCGACACCTTCGAAGAACCGTACGGTCAAGGAGCTTGAGAATGCTGGGCTGTCTCGTACAGCTGTTACTTTGGCGGCTGGTTATGCGGGTGACGAATTTGAGCGCATCATCCCTCTGCTCCGTTACACTCGAACCCTCGATAAACGTGAGGTGCAGAAGCTTACGGTTGAAGACATTGCACCCTACCTCGCAGGAGAAGTAGGCAAAAAAGCTCCCTGGGGGATTCTCGACCACATCATCGACCAGGATTACCTCAACATTAACGACACCATCAGAAGAGCAACAGGTGGCGAAAGCTTTACCGTCAGCATCTTGAAAGCGAAGATTGCTGAGCTCCGCAGAATTGCCGCTCTGCAAGCCGCTGACCGTTGGATTACCTTAGATAAAGTGGCTCTAGCGGTCGGCGGCAACAAGTGGTCTGTGCGGAAAGCCTACCACCAGGCACGCACGGTCGGGCTAGGGAAGGCTCTCCTCATGGAAGAGACCTTAGCGGATTGGCTCAGTGACCCGTTCCGAGAGCGGAGCAACGAATCGTTACTGCGCCTTTGCCTGAAGCTCAGCGCCATGCAGTAAACACGCTATATTCTTTTCAAACCCCACCACTATTGAGGAGAGTTTATGGAAAGTGCTACTGCCGCAAATCCGACCGCTGAGGTTCGCCCTATCCTTGCTGATGCAGAGGAGATGGATTTTGTTGAGGCTATTGACCGCATCATGGACGATAAGTACCTCAGTTACGCGAATGCGGAGGAAGCGGCTGGTAGCACTGAAGGGACAAGCCAGTTTGAGGCGCTGGCTCGCATCTTGGTGGGCGAGAACATTTTCCTTGCAGGTGGACCCGGAACAGGTAAATCTGCGGTAGTCCATTTGGCGTGCCGCCTACTGGAAGCACACCAAATCTCCTACGCAGTCTGTGCACCCACCGGGGCGGCGGCAAAAAATATCAATGGCGAGACCATCCACAAGGTATTCCGAATCGACTACCAGAAAAAGACAGACCGCAAGACTGGCAAACTCTCCTACAAGTTCAACAACAACCCGGAACTTCTCGACATTAAGACCCTCATCATTGACGAAGTCTCAATGGTTTACGGTCAGCTCTGGCAAGAGATGGAAGAACATCTTCGCAAGATTCGCAAGAACAACAAGCCGTGGGGTGGTGTGCAGATTATTGCCGTGGGCGACTTCAACCAGCTTCCCCCTGTCGCAGACCGAGAGCTCAATGGGCAGGAACACCACGATAAGTTTGCATTCGATACCCCCGCCTGGGAGCAATCGAACTTCCACTACTGCTTCTTGACCAAATCACACCGAGCAACCGACCCGAAGCTCAGCCAAGTCATTCAGCACATGTCTCAGAACGCTCTCACCGAGGAAGATATGCGCCTGCTCCAATCACGCTCCATCAGCGTGGACGAAGCGAAGGAACGGGACAAGGCAACCGAAGGTGAACCCACCATCCGCCTCTACACCACCAACATGAACGTCGATGCACACAATGCCTCCTGCATCGCTGAACTTGAAGGTGACGAAGTCATCTTTGAATCCGAGGCAGACCTGCTCGTGGACATTGAAGATTTGACGCCTGCACAGCGAAGCCAGTGGCGTGCAATGGAACGACGTGCCACCTCGCCGGTGAAACTAAAAATTGGGGCTAAAGTTGTGGCAGACATGCCTACGCAAGGTTACCCTGTCGGTAGAGCCGGGTCTAAAGAGGGGGTTACGCTCCATCTTATGCGCAAGTCTGATTCTTCCAAGTACCTCGAATCTGAGCGAATCACGAACGGGTCTATGGGGTATGTGAAGGGCTATGCAGTACTTCAGTCCAGTGTCAATGCTGGTACGAAAGCTACCATCTACACCAGCACCGAGAACATTCCCGGATACGCAGACGTCTTGCCCGTCGTTGAATTCGCTGAGGGAACATTCATCATTCCGAACATTTCCCAGGAACTCACCCGCCCGGTAAAGAACAAGGACGACGAGTATGTAGGTATGTGTTATGCACAATCCCAGGTCTTCCCTCTCAGAGCTGGCTATTCAATCACCGTACACAAATCTCAAGGACAAACCTACGACGGTGCAGTCCTCGACCTCAGCAAGGCTTTCTCAACAGGGTTGGGGTATGTCGCGCTTTCCCGTGTAAGAACTCTGGATACCGCATACATCCTTGGGTCTAGCGACCGTTCGTGGCGAGTGGATGAGCGTTCTGTGGTGATTATGAACGCCATTAAGTTCTGGGCACGAGAAGATACGCGTGCATTCAGGGAGAACCTTGATGCGTACGATGGTGCGTATCGTCATTATTTGACTCGGGGGGTTCGTAGTTTGAAGGAGCTTCCTGCTCCGGGTGTTCGTGTTGCTCCGGGTGATGTCCCTGTGGAGGGCGTACCTGATGTGGGCAATGTGGGGGATTCTGTGGCAGAGGTGGTCGAAGCTGTTGGTGGTGGGCGTGGGGTGGTTGGCGATGAGGTGTTCCGTCGGGCGGTAGGGGTGTGTGGAAGGTTGGCACCTCTAGCTGTTGGTGGTGGGGTTGAGGGTCGAGTTGGGCGGGTGGTTCATGGGGGTAGCGTGGAAGACCTAGTAATTCTTATGGCTGAGTTGTTGGAGGCGACTGCTGATTTGGCTGACCTCTAGGCGGAGTTGCATTACTAATCTGTAGTGTGTTATTATTATTTTGTTGCAGGTTTGCTCCTGCTGTTCATTCACGTAATACAACCTACAGAATAGGAAATTTAATGACTCCGTTGGCTAATGGTACTTACCAGAATATTGACGCTATGACTTCTAAGGACCCGGAACGCATTCTTGCGGCGGTGACTAATCTTGAAGACGACAATAAGAATTACGCCCGTAATACTTCTGTCGCTAATTTTGTGAAGTCTAGCACCGTGTTTGTAGATAAGTACAAGGATATGGTTGGCTTGCTCTCTAGTGGTGAGCTTTCGGCTGAGCAGGCGGCTAAGGTCGCTGGTGCGATTAACACTGTGAAGGCTCTGCTGGGTGAGTAGCTGGCATAATGGATAGGTGGGAATCGGGTTTCCGGTTCTCACCTATTTTTGTTTATTGCGAAAGGTCGTGTTGGTGATGGTCGAGGGCGCTTTTACGGTGGCGCATTTGTCTGATGTGTGGCTGGGGTATAGAGATAAGGTGTCATTGCGGAAGATGACGTCCGATTCTCTTGACGGGAAGGCAGTACCTGTTCGAGAGTTGGACGTGTATGTTGCGTGGGACTCGGCTATTTCTGGGGTGATTGCTGACGGTGCAGATGCCGTGGTTATTGCCGGTGATTTGTTCTATGAGTCGCATCCTTCGTATCGTGCGTTAGCTCATGCTTTGGGTGGGTTGAAGCGACTTTCTGAGGCTGGTATCCCGGTTTACGTTATCGTGGGCAACCGGGACGCCGGTGGGACTTCCGATGATGTCCCCTATACGATGGTTCTCCACCAACCTGATGCTGGGATTTATGTGCATTCCGAGCCGTATCAGACGTATCAGCTTCTGCAAGAGCCTAATATTGTTCTGCACATGGTCTCTCACCACATGCATGATGAGAGCACTGAGGTTATGAAGCAGGTAGAACCGGTGGACGGTGCTATCAATATTTTCACGACTCACGGCACCGTCATCGACCCCGACCGGAAAGAGCGTATCAAGCTACCTGACACTATCCGAGAAAAGGTCATCTCTGACATTTTCCTCAACGAGGGATGGGACGTCATGATGCTTGGGCACCTTAGCGAGCGCCAGTGGGTTGGTTCCCCGGAGGATAAGGTTTTCTATAATGGTTCTCTTATCCGTAGGGGGTTCACTGACCCGGAGGGTGAGTTGGGGCGTGGGTACACTCTTTGGCGGTTTGACCTTGTGACGGGTGAGGTTGTTCAGGAGTTGCGTACGGTTGCTCAGCGTCCTCAGTTTGATTTGGAGCCTATTTGTGCTGAGGGTATGGATTCGTCTGCTTTGACTGAGGCGGTTCTTGATAATTTGGGTGGGGTTTCTGTGGGGGGTGGTGCTCCTATTGTTAGGCAGGTGGTTATGGGTGTGGCTCCGAGTGTTTTGGCTGGTCGGGACCAGGTGGCTATTGATGGGGTGTGTGGTGGGTTGTTGTCGTTTAGTTTGGTGCCGAGGGCTGTGGTTTCTGATGTGGTGGAGGGTGAATCTGTTGGGGGTGTGGGGGTGGGTGTTTCTGGTGTTGGTGGGTTTGGGTCGGTGGTTGAGTGGTATGACCGGTGGGTGGGGTCTGGGGGGTGTGAGGCGCTTGAGCGGATTGGTGACCCTGTGTTGGTGGATGAGGTGAGGGTTGCGGCGGGTGAGTATATTCGTCGGGGTGAGGAGGTTGTTTTGGGGCGGGGTTTGGGTTCTTAGTTTTGGTGTGGTTCTGGTAGTGTTGGTGGTGCTATTTGTTTGTTTTTCTAGTGGTTAGTTAGGTTTGGTTTTTGTGGTTGTTCTTCAGGATTTTGTGTCTGGGGCTACGCGGGTTGCTGTGGCTGGTGATTGGCATGGGGATGTTGTTCCTGTGCGTAGGATTTTGTCGAAGGTGGCTCGGCAGGGTGCGCAGGTTGTTTTGCATGTGGGTGATTTTGGGTATTTCCCGAATCGGGCTGATTATTGGGCGTTTATTGCTGAGGTGAATGCTCGGGCTGAGTTGCATGATTATGTGGTGGTGTTTGTGGAGGGTAATCATGAGCAGTTTAATCGTACAGTGGGGTCTGTTGGGGGTGAGGGTACGGTGTTTGCTCGTGAGGGGCTGGATGATTTGCGTGCCTATGCTGATGGGGATGGTTTTGTGCGTGTTGCTCCGCGTGTTTTTTGGGCTACTCGTGGTGCGTCGTTGCGTATTGGTGATGCGGGTGGTCGGCGTGGGTTGAGTTTCTTGGGTTTGGGTGGTGCAGGAAGTATCAACCGGGAGCATATGCGGTTCCGTGGTGAGTGGTCGAAGTCTGAGCTGGTGACCGCAGAGGACGTAGAACTGGTTAGGGCAGGTGTGGAGCGTGTCGGTGGGGTGGTGGATATTATGGTCACTCATGATGCGCCTGCTGGCGCGTATATGCCTCGTAAGCACTCGGGGGCTCCCACCCTTGGCGGTAGGGGAATCCCTGTGCCTGCTGAGGTGTTGAGGGACGCCCGGCAAACCCGAGAGCATGTCGCTGACGCAGTAGAGGCGGCTAAACCCATGTGCCTCTTCCACGGGCACTGGCACTCTTGGAACCAGGAAATGCAAGTGCCCATCCGTGACATCACCGTCCCTATGGTCACTTCTCTCGCCGAAGAACATGGCACCAACAACCTGCTCTTCACAGACACAAACCTCTGGGACACGACAGATTCCGAACTGAGGAAACGCTTGTACAGTAACCGCCTCTGGTTCTACTAAAATAAAAGAGTACCAATGAAAGGAAAAAACCATGACCAACACTGAACGCCGCGAACGCAAAGCACGCGTAGGTGCACTACTGTGCAAACTCGGACTCCACGCCTGGGAATCCTCAGTCTTCGCCTACGCCGCCACCTGCCAACGATGCTTCAAACTCCGCCCCGGAGACGACAAGCACTTCCGCCCCTAAACCCCAACACTCAAGGAGAAACACCATGACCGAAACCCCCAAACCCCCCGCACTACCGGCACCCCTACACCCCGGCGAAAGCCACCTCACCCGAGCACTCCGCCAATTCCACGAAACCTACGGACACCCAACCCCCACCGAACCCATCGACGTCACCACCACCGAAGCCAAAGAATTCCTCCGCTTCCGACACAGCCTCTCCGCAGAAGAATTCGGCGAATTCACCCGCTCCCTCTTCGGCAAAAAAGGCGAAGAAATCCTCACCAAAGCAATCCAAGAAATCTACAACCTCATCCCCACCGAAAAAATGGTCATCGACAAAGTCGAACTCCTCGACAGCCTCGCAGACCAAACCGTCATCAATGCAGGAACAGCCGTAGGCGCAGGCATCTCCCTCGACAAAGCACTCATGGAAGTACACGCCTCCAACATGTCCAAACTCGGCACCGACGGCAAACCCATCCTCCGAGAAGACGGCAAAATCCTCAAAGGCGAAAACTACTTCCCCCCCAATCTCAAACCCCTCTGGGAAGGAAAACAAACCCCCCACATGGAAGGCTGGGTAGAAACCAACAATGAAAAATAACCCCAACGCCGTCAAAACCCCACCCACCGAACGCCTCAAAAAATGGGCAACCACCACCACCCAAACCATCAGCGGCTCCCTCGGCAAACTCACCCTCCCCGCAATCTGCTTCACCATCTTCCTCTCCTTCGCCGCAGAAACCACCATCGGAATCCGCTGGTGGGTACCCTGGCTCTGGCTCACCATCGGCATCACCCTCGCCATAACCATGTCCCGAGCCGCCGTCCTCATCAAAATCCTCACATCCCTACTCATCACCGCCTTTATGGTCGTAGGAATGGCAAACATCGGGGCTCTCGCGTCTCCGTTCACGGATGGGTACATTACTGCCGGTCTTAGTCCTCTTGTGGCGCTTCTCGTCTATTGGGTGCTTTCCCAGTTTGGTACGTGGGGTGTTTCTCGGTGGACGCCTGTGCCTGTCCTGATGGGTCTTACAGGTGTTACCGGTCAGATTGTTACCGCCTACATGTTGAACCCGATTCTAGGGTCTGTGACGGTCATCGTTGGTTTCGTAGGCGTTGCTTTCTTCTGGTACCGGTTCGGGGTACGGTTCTTCTACACGCCCAGCAATATGCCTGAGCTTCTGTCTTTTGGGGCGTTGGGGGAGCTGATTCCGAATTCTTCTGAGACGAGTGAGAAGACCTTCGCTGACCTCGGTGTGGAACGTTGGGCTGAGGTGGTAGACCGTGAAGCTGAGTCCCATGACGATGACTGGAAATTCATTCGGTATGCTAATTCGTCTAAGGGGAAGAAGAGCCCTTCGGGTCGCTGGTTCTCACGGAATAAGAACCAGTGGAAAAACCCTCCGCTGATGGTGGTGGGGGAAAGAGCATACATGTTCTTCCCTGTACGTCTGACTTCGGAGTTCACGCCGGAGCGTTCTGGCTGGTTGTGGGAGAAAGGGCTTGCCCGCCGCCCTCGGTCTGTGAACCTTATGTATCGTGGGAAGAAGCTTGAGCCTTGGCTGTTCGATAGGGTGATTTCGAGAACGCCGAATGGTGTTATCCCCATTCTGGTAGACGTGAACAACGCATGTTTCGGCGGGGAGAAGGCAGAGGCTAAGCGTATCGAAGTGGCGACCCCCGATTCGATGGTTCGTGAAGACGGGTCTCCTACTTCCTACCTGCATGTCGGTGTTATCGCCGGTAACGAACTGAAGTTCCCCGGCAAGCGTTTTCCCTTGGTGGCTAGGGCTGAGTCGATGTACAGCAAAGTACCGCCGCTGAATCGCCGCCGACAGCAGAAACTTCTCCCCGAGAGCCTTCGCACGAAGAAGCCCAAGGGGAGTAAGTAACCCGCTCACATGTGCTATGATTCCCGCGTAGGATTGAAGCCCCAAATGGTGTGCATCTCTTCTATAGTGTGTTGAAGTGAATTTGAATTGAGAGGGGGCACTCCAAATCCAGGAGTGCCCCTTCTTTCCGTATCTACCCCTGTGTCATTTCGGCGACCGGCATGGGGGGTGAGTGCTATGATGGGGATATGCTCGCCTCCGGTTGGGGGAGAGCCTTATAAACGGGTGTTCCATCCTTAGTGGTGGGCACCAAGACTGGAGCACTCGTTAGCCGGGTGCGCGGTCACCGTAGGCGGGCACCGCCTACCCACCCCACAGGGGAAAGCGAATGATTTTCAGGCACCTTGCAGGCGTAAAGCCCTGCCAGGAAGTGTTTTCCCCATGCATGTGGGGTTGAGCCCACAACGACAACGATGACGAAGACGAGTACACCGTTTTCCCCATGCATGTGGAGTTGAGCCCAAAAATACGTCCACCAAATCCAACCCGGCGACTGGGTACTCACAGACCACAACACCCACCCACTCACCAACCCCAACTAACCCAGAAAGGAAACACCCAATGACCGAAACCAAAAACACCCCCTACATCGAATACCACCGCAAATACCAACCCGAAACCTGGGACGACTTCATCGGACAAGACAAAATCATCAACCAACTCAAAATCGACGTCATCGAAAACCGACACGTCCAAGGACGCATGTTCGAAGGCACCGCCGGAACCGGCAAAACCAGCATCGCACTCGTCCTCGCCAAAGCCCTCAACTGCACCGGACGACCCAAAAACTCAGCCGACCCCTGCCAAAAATGCGACTGGTGCAAAACCGTCCAAACCGCAAAACTCGGAGCAATCCACTACTTCAACGCATCCAAAGCAGGCGGAATCGAAATCGCACGAGAAATCGTCACCCTCGGCACCATCAAACAAGCACTCGGCGCACCCTTCATCATCGTCGATGAATGCCACGGACTCACCAGCGCCGCATGGGGAGTATTCTACGACTACCTAGAAAACAAAGAAAACACCCCCAAAGCACCCATCATCTTCTGCACCAACCACAACCCCCGCATCGACGACGCAATCAGAAGCCGCCTCCAATGGTACAAATTCAACAACATCCGCCAACAAACCCTCGAAGACTGGCTCCAAGACATCGCAGACAAAGAAGGAATCACCATAACCGCAAACGGCATCCGCTGGTGCGCACAGAACGCAGGCGGCTCCGCACGCATGGCGCTCGCACGCCTAGAAGAATACCTCCGCAACCCTGACCACTACGACGCAGACGAATCCACCACCACCGCACTCATGCGATACATGGTCTGGGGTAAGCTAAACCGCATCGGTGAAGCAATCGACAAAGCCGCAGAGACCCCCGGAGCACTACGAGCCGCAACCGAAGAAGCGGTAAGACAGCTAACCAGCTACATTCTGAAAAGAGGACACGGTAACGTCGAATCAGGGAAACTCCCTTTCCATGACCTCGCTGACCAAGACGCGGCGCTCGCAGATATGGGTAGAGTGTTCAACCCGCAGGTCACCTTTACAATCCAAGAAATCTTTGAGAACCGACTCAAGGGCATCTGGAACGTGAGTGACGAGGTCACCCTTTATGCGTCTGCTTGGACGCGCGCAACATGGTACGCCTCCCATTATTGGAAAGAACTCAAAGAGCAAGAAGGGCGTTAGTCTCGGCATGGCTGTCACGCAAATCATCAACGGTGAAACCTACATCCAAATCGAATCAAACACCATCGTGAGTCCCGGCTCACCCCCCGATATTGATACCGATTTCCACACCGAACACCGAGATGACGCTTTCAAGCACGTGGCAGAACTGTACGGCGAAGACCATGTCGCTCGCCTACCTACCAACCAAATCCTCAAGATTAGGGCGTCTATCAAGGATGCCGCACGCATTTATGACATTGCTCCGGCAAGTGAAGAGTATGATGCCACCAGCCGGTTCAGGGAGGTCACTAACGCCTCCGAGGGGGGTGAAGCCGATTAGTTGTGCCCAGGCTCTCGAAGGGGGCGGTGTCCATGCTTGCGGTCTACTCATCAGCAACCACCCCCTGCATCACCACATCCCCGTAGACACAGCCAAAGGCTCGCGTAGGACAAACCAGCTATATATTTTGTAAGCCTTGCACTACCTATCTGCCCTACCGTCAGCTACGCCTCTAAAGGAGGAATCCCAATGGCTATCAACTTGTCTAAGTCCCATGCATCCCAGAACGCACCGATTCCTCCGCTAGTGCCCAAAATCGAAGAGCCCACCGAGAACGACAGTGTTGTAGATGTTGATTCTTTCCCCACACTAGGGGAAGAACCTGCCGCACCCCAAGAGCCTGAAACAGAGACCAACGACAGCTCCGAAGAGGACGAATCAGACTTCGGTGACGACCTGCTCAACCGCATCCAAAAGCTCTCCGACGACGAAGACGAAGAAGCCACCACCGAACCCGAGAACACTAACGCAGACTTCGGTGACGACGAAGAAAACGTCAGCTTCACCACCGACGACGACGAAACCGACGATGGATACTGGGACTACTACCTCAGTGATGATGACCTGCTCTACGGCTCCGGTACCGAAGATGAACCCCAATCAGCTCTCGACCGAGCCACCGCAGAAGTAGAAGAGCCCTTCCACACAGAAGACGAAGAAGCCGTCGTCGAAACTGATATAGACGCCCGCCCTGCCGCCCTCACTATCGACGACTTGCCCCGCGACGCAGACGGCGCCGCACTGCTCACCGACCCCACAACCGGCGAATACATCCCCGAAGCCGAACAAATCCTGCTCGCCCTCACCGAAGACGAAGCAGACAACAACCTCAACTACAACGACTACCAATACTGGGAAAAACTCAACGCCCAACACGACGAAGAAGAATATGAAGACGAGGCTGACGACGAAGACACCCTAGACGACGAAACAGACGAAGATAACAACGCCCCTCAACAAATCAGCGCACCCGAAAACCCCCAAACCGCACCCAACACCAACAAAAAAACACTCAAAGACCACACCAACACCCTCCTCGACAACACCGCAAAAATCCTCAACAAAGGACAAAAACTACCCCTCATCGGCAAACCCCTCACCAAAGTAATCCCCGGAACCACCACAGGCAGAGGCACAGCCACCATCGCACTACTCCTCCTACTGCTCCTCATCTTCCACCTCGCCAACACCCAAATCACCGGCAACAAAACCTACAACCCCACCGGAACCACCACCATCAACCTCCCCGACAACGGCAAAGCCACCCTCACCGGCATCACCCGCACCAACGGCACCTACACAGCCACCATCACCAACCAAGGCGCCACCAACGCCTACAACATCCACGGAACCGTAGACGCAACCGCCGCAACCAACATCACCCAATGGTTCACCCCCACCAACCTCGGCACCTGCACCTACAACATCAAGCACATCCAGCCCGGACAAACTGCCCAAGCCTCCCTCGCTTGCACCAACGACCTCACTGGAACCATCAATCCCAGCTTCACCAACGCAACCATCACCACGGACGAGGCATAACATGACCCACAAACCCATTACCTTCGCAGAAGCCTACAAGAACCACCTCAAAAAAACCCAGCAACAAAACACCAAAGACCTCACCCCTTCCAAAAACCCCGACCTCTATGCACCCCTCCTTATGCCGCCCGAAGGCTACTTCGACCACATCGGTGCCAAACGAGCCAAGCGCGCACAAGAACGCATCCCCCTCATTATCGAACACCTGACCAAAGAACCCGCCCCCGACACTGACACCAGTAAACCAGGAGCGCGCTCCGCAAACCGCACATTCGGCACTCCCGCCGCCAGCCTCCACAACGCACTCGAATTCCCCCCACCCCGCTGGGACAAACAGAAAAAACTTGGCAAGGTCAAAGCAGGAATCAAAGGCGAAGAACTGACCGCTCAAGCGCTCGCAAAGTGGGCAGATGATAAGCCCGATGTCGTTATCTGCCACTCGGTATCAATTCCTCGCAAGGAGGGTGACGATGTTGAGACTGAGATGGAAGTTGTTGCTCTGGACGGCGAGGATGACGACGATTTGAATGAAGAGCGTGAGAGCCTGACCTCGGAGGATAAAGAGCTTGGTCTCGTGGATTCACCTGATACCGACCATGTCCTTGTGATTGGGTCGAATGTCTGGATTATTGATTCGAAGATGTGGTCCGCAGGGGTTGATTTGAATGACCCCAAGGCGACCTACCAGTTCCGGTACCCTCCGAAGGGTAAGAAGCCGAACTACGCTGTCGTGGCTGGTGGCGGTTACCCTCGGTACCTGCGGATGAAGCAAGCTATCCATCTTTGGAAGAAATACCTCGGTGGAGAAAAGCGAGCCCATGTTGAAGGCATTGTGAATATTCACGCTAAAGAGGTTAAGAATCCTGAGCGGGAGAAGAACCCTGATGCTCCTGAGATGATTCCTGGGACACTGACTTTTTTGCGTTTGAAGCAGTGGTGGACTGCACCGTTTAAACCTACTGATAATGACCGGTTTATTGAACTGCTCGATAAATGGTACAAAGCCATTCGTGACGACCAGAAGGGCTACATCGACGTGGGTTTGGTGACGCTGGTTGCGCGTACTCCGGTGAAGAGGGTTACTCGTGCTGAGAAGTTCTTTGGGGATAATCTGCAAGGCTTTATGTAGTAGGTCGGAATCTGCTATGGAAATTGTGTAATACCAATCAGTAACTACCTGGTTCTTGAAAGGAGCCACCGCTATGGCTTTTGAGCTTATCCGTAATGAGGAGACCTACCCGGCAACCCAGAAGTGGTTTGCGGAGAACATGCGCATGTTGGGCAATGGTACTCCTGAAGGTTTTATTGAGATTTCTGACCTGCTTCAGCTTCGCGGGAACAAGAAGGTGCAGGACGAGAACGATAACTTGGGTAAGGCAGTGCAGAAGGTCGTTGCCGCTTACAAGAACGTCGAGTATAACTCTAAGTCTGGTCGGTTCGTGGTGAAGTCTGCGGACATGCTTCATGCTGAAGCTCTCCAGAAGCTGTCGAAGGCTTTGGTGAAGCAGGCTGATGATATTGCGATTGTTTTGGAGTTCCAGAATTTTGTGCGTGAGTCTGTGGTGAAGAGCCTGGGTACGGGGTGGCTGATTACTGAGGTGGACGAGAAGAAGGCAAAGAGTTTCGGGTCTGCTTCTAAGGCTAAGCATCAGTTCTATGTTTCGGGTGTGACGGGTGAGGGTCAGAGCCCTTATGAGGTAGCTCCGGTTTCTTTGGATAGGGGCTTGAGCCGTCCGGTGAACATCTACATTGAGGCTCTGGATGCTGTGGCTCCGGGTCTGCTGGTGCCGGGTGTCGATTCGGGCTTTGCTGATAAGGGTATCGCGGTGAAGGGTCGCCGTGTTGATATTGGTAAGGTTCGTGCTTTCAAGTTCCAGAATCTTGAGGCGAAGGTGACTGTCGCTAAGGAACTTATCAAGACTAAGTAAATATAGTCCCCTTTTTTCCGATATGTGGTGAGTAGCTGGTGGGTTTCCTGCTGGTTGCTCACCACATATTTTTACGCCATAAAGCACCGTCGGTGCGTATCTGAAATTTGAAAGATTTTCTGCATGAGAATTTCTAAAATTAAACGAATCAAGCCGGTTCCTTCACGGTGTTTTGTGGTGGGTTCACCCAAGAACTTGTACCGCTCGGGTGGCAAGGACGGTAAATCTATCGTCACCCACAATAGTGTGCTCCAGCGGAACTTTGTGTTCCAGTGCATCATGCGTCCGAACCACTGGCGGTTCTTGGGTGTGGACTTGAAGAAGGTGGAGCTTTCAGTCTACCGTCCGTATGCTCCAGTGGTGCTGGGTATTGCGACAACCCTTGAAGATGCATTGACGGTGCTGAGGTTTGCCCAGCAGACCATGATGCAACGCTATGCGGAGATGGAGAAGCATGGCGTCAATGACTTCATGGACTTGCCTTCTGAAGAGGGTGACGGGCCCAGGCAACGTCTCATGGTCATGGTGGATGAGGCGGCGGAGCTTCTGTCCCCGACGGGTGCGAAGACCGATGAGGGTAAGGCTGATGACCAGCTCAAGGGTGAAGCACTTGTCATTATTGGTTCTATCGCTCGTCTTGGTCGTGCGTCCGGTGTGCATTTGGTGTTGGCAATGCAGAGACCTGACGCGAAAATTATTTCGGGTGAGATTCGCTCCAACTTCATGTGCCGTATTGCCGCTGGTACTCTCACCTCTGCGGCAAGTGTCATGACTCTGGAATCTGGTGCAGGAACCACCATTCGACCGGACATCAAGGGTCGAGGGATGATGTACCTGAATGGTAAGTTGTATGACTTCCAAGGGTTCTTCGCCGCCCCAGACTTCATTGATAAATGGCTACAGGAGAACCAGCAGGACGCTTCTAGCCATAATGTGAGGCAGGAGCAGGTGGACGGGCAAACTGTCGTCCATACGGGGGAGAAGGACGCTGACGGGAACCAGCGTAGCTTCACGCTCGGCAAGAAGATTGACTCTGATAAAGCGTACATCCCTGACTGGGGTGAGGACATGGACGTCATCAGTGAGCACGGTACCCGAGGCATGGAAGAGCTCTAACCAGCGAGCGCATTGCAGAAAGAACACCGGCACCCCTACCTTAGATTCTAGGGTGGGGGTGCCGGTGGTTTTGTGTGTTGGTGTGGCTGTTTACTCGATGTCTGTGAGTAGGTTGGTGCACGCTTGGTAGATTGCTGATTGGATGGTGTCTTCGTCGTATCCGCGTGCGGCGAGTTGTCTGCTGATGCGGATGGTGAGTTTCTGCGTGTTGAGGGTTTCGATGTTGTTGGGTTTGATTGCTTTGCTGATGATTTTTTCGGCGTGTTTGATTGCTTGGGGGAGGTTTTCGTTGTAGGCGCCCATTTCGGAGAGGACGTCTTCGACGGTGGTGGGGTCGATGCCGTGTTGGTGGGTGAGGGTGTGTTTTATTTTTTCGGCTGAGGTGTGTTTGTTTTTTGCGCGGTCGGTGCGCACGTATTCGGCGACGTATTCTGCGTCGTTGAGGTATTTTTCTTGGGTGAGGGTGTTGATGATTTGGGTGAGTTCGGGTTCTTTGATGCCTGCGTTGGTGAGGGTGGTGGTTACTTGGTGTGTGGTTTTCATGTGGTGGGCGAGGTGTTTGCGGAGTTTTTGGAGGTCGATTTTTGTGGTGGTCATGGGGTGATTCTTCCTTTGGTGGGTGTGGTTGAAGGTGGGGCTTGGAAGTGTTGTGTCTTCTTTGCCCCACCTTCTTATTGTACTTAGTGTGTGGTGTGGTTTGGGTTAGAATTCTTCGTCGAGGGCTGACGGTGCTTTTCGGGTGTTGGTGGTGGGTGCTTCCTGTTGGGGGTTGTCTTCGGGGGTGTATTTGATGATGGGTTCGGTGTGTTTGTTGCCGTAGGCGGTGTAGGGTACTTCGGGGAAGATTTCGGCGGCGATTTTGTTGCCGATTTCTTGGATGGTGGTGATGTCGGTTTGTGCGAGGGTGTCGATGAAGTTGCCGCGTCCTTGGGCTTTGACGGGTTCGTCGCCGTTGTCGGGCTGGTAGCTGTAGTAGGCTCCGCTTTTTTTGATGACGTCTGTTTCTACGCCGAGGTCTGCGAGTTCGCCGTAGGTGTTGATGCCGACGTTGTAGAGGATGTCGAATTCTGCCTGCTGGAACGGGGGAGCCATTTTGTTCTTGACAATCTTGGCTTTGGTTCGGTTGCCGATAGTCTCACCGGCGGTGTTCTTGATGGGACCGGTACGGCGGATGTCTACACGGACGGATGCGTAGAATTTCAACGCCTTACCGCCGGTGGTGGTCTCGGGGCTACCGAAGAACACGCCAATCTTCTCGCGAAGCTGGTTGATGAAGATTGCGGTCGTGTTGGTAGCGGCAAGACGACCAGTAATCTTACGCAGAGCCTGACTCATGAGGCGAGCCTGCAAGCCAACATGCGAATCGCCCATGTCACCCTCAATCTCAGCACGCGGAACAAGAGCCGCAACCGAATCCACCACAATAATATCCACCGCCCCAGAGCCAACAAGCATGTCCATAATGTCCAACGCCTGCTCACCAGTATCCGGCTGAGAAACCAGCAACTCATCCAAATCCACACCAATACGAGCCGCATACAAAGGGTCAAGAGCATGCTCAGCATCAATAAACGCCGCCACACCACCAGCCTTCTGCACATTAGCCACCATATGCAACGCCAAAGTCGTCTTACCCGAAGACTCAGGACCATATACCTCAATCACACGACCCTTCGGCACGCCACCAATACCCAACGCCGCATCCAAAGCAATCGAGCTTGTCGAAATAGCCTCAGCAACACGATGCTTACGGTCACCCATACGCATCACCGCACCAGCACCATAATTCTTATCAATCTGAGCCATAACAGCCTCAAGCGCACGCGCACGACCCTCACCAGGCACCTCAGAAACAGCCACGGACTTCTTCACACGACCCATAAAAACAGCCTCCACAAAAGACAAAAACAAAAACAGTAGTACCCCACCATCATACCTGAAACCAGGACAAACACCGGGGCACACAAAACATAGCAAACCACGATATGATAAACAATCATGAACAACACCCAACCCGACAACCAGAAACCCACCGCCCAACAAGTACTCTTCCCCTGGATGCACCAACAATATTGGGGCAACACCTGGAGCATCCTACCCCTCACATGGGTAGGCGCCACCTGGCTAATCCTCAGCATCCTCCTCACCACCACAGGATTCCCCACAGCCACAACCCTCATCCCCCTATCCGCCACCGTCATCGGCATCGGACTCATCCCCCTCGCCCTACGACTACTCGACTACGACAAATGGTTCATGCCGACCTTCAACTGGTTCGCAGTAACCTCGCAGGACGTGACGAAGGCGCTCGCTACTGGTGTTGGTCTGGGGGTGTTCGCTCAGGTTGTTTCGTTCGTGGCAACGAATGTGGCGCATCTAGATACTAGTAGCAATACGAACAATTCGTTGAGCGGTCTTGAGATTCCGACCCTGTTTATTGCTACTGTTTTTTTGGTGCCTCTGATTGAAGAGGTTATCTACCGTGGTATCGTCATGGACACCTTGCAACGGTTCGGCGCTACTGCTCTGGTGAGTATTCTGATTCAGGGAGCGGTCTTTGCGGCAGGGCATTTCGTTGAAACCCCTATGACCATGTTTGCAGGCGTTCAGTTCTTCATCCTGCTCGTTATCGGTCTGACTCTCGGCTGGTTGAGAACTAAGACGAACAGGATTGGCTCCACCTACATCGCTCACGCGGTCTACAACATCATCACCCTAGTGTTCCTCCTCGGATTCATCCGCTTCTAACTGCTAGAATAGATGCACCCACACCACAGCAACAGACGCTGAGGTCGTGGGTGCATCATTATTTTGCCCAGGTCAAGGAAAAATACCCCATGCTCAATCAGCAACAGGCAAACATCCTCAAATACATTGCCAACAAGCCCCCTATCTCCGACCAGCTACCTCCCAGTCTTAACCCTGCTACCGGGTACCCGCTCACCCCGGAACAGCTCAATGCGCCTCACCCTACTAGCACTACGGTGGGTAACCGGCACCAGAGTCTACTCCAACAAAGACTGCACAACACTCTCATGACGGTTGCCGCTGAAACCAAAGATTACAAGGGCTACATCACCGCTGAAGCTCTCATCATTGAAGACCCCGAAATTCTCAGTAAGCTCGACAGCTCAAAGCTCTCTCCGTCGCTGGTCATGAACCTCTACGGTTGCCACGCCAACATGGTAGCCCAGCGGTACTCTAAAATCCTTGGAATCCAGACCGACACCGTTGAAATGGTACGCGGTACAGCCTTCCACGAAATCTACGAGAACCTGCTCAAGTTCCCCCCTGAAGAGCGAACCATCGACAACGCGCAGAACCTCATCAAGAGCACCCTCCTCACCGGCAAGTACCCTCAAATCAACCAAGACGAAGAGCAAATCCGGTGGCTCGTAAACACCGTGCGCAACGGATTCAGCTTCCGCCGCCCTGGACAGCCACCGGAGACACCCCAAAACACCCAGCTTCACCAGCTCCCGAACGGCAAATCGCCCCTTGAAGTGCCCCTCGGAGGGAACATTGGTGGGGCGAAGCGTAGAACCTTCGGCATCATCGACCGCATCACCAACCACAACGGTGAAGGCACCATCCAAGACTACAAGACTGCATCCAAGCTCAAACAGTATTACCTCACCTACACCAAAAGAACTGGACCCAACGCAGGCGAGACCATCCCCAGACTTCCCGAACGCACCACGAACCGTGAAGGGCTGACCAGTTGGCAACTGCCTGACGGATTCAGAGAAGCATTCCAGCAGTACAGCTACCTTTTGCTTGCCGAGCAGAACGGCTGGAACGTACCCCGCGCCGAACTTCTCTTCCCCGCAGTGAACGAACCGGTGAACGTCGTCTCCGTACCCTCCCTGCTCAGCGCCACCGACAACCCCACCGAGGCACACAAAGCGTTCGACGGCTGGGTCAAAGATGCGTACCCCCAGGCAGACCAAATGATTGACACCCTCACCAGCACCGGGACGTTCCACTACAGCCCCTCATTCCTCTGCTCCTGGTGCCCGCTCGCCAAAATCTGCCCCCAGTTCAAACCCCTCTCCGGGAAAGGTGAAATCGCATACCAGAAACAGCCTGACACCATCCCGACCATCCACACCACCAAATAACCGATATACCCATCATGAAAACCCACCAACTTCGGAGGAAACACCATGACTAAGACTAAGAAGAACATCAGTACCCGCCGCAAGGTTGCCGCCGCAATCGCCGCAACCACCATCGCAACCGGCACCTTTGCACCCCTCATCGCAGAGGAACTAGACCCCACACCCGCCGCAACCGCAACCGCAGAAGCAGGCGACACCGCCACCACCAGTGACGACACCCCCACCAACACCGGCGGTGCTCTCGCCCCCCACCTCACCAGCGGCGACCTCATCTACTCCAGCGAAATCGACGCACACTTCCGAGTAGACAACGCCCAAGCAGGAAACGACAGCACCTACACCGACCTGACCGTCACCAACGACTCCAGCGTCGCAAGCAACCTCACCTGGGCGTCCCTCGACACCCTCCGCACCTTCCTCCCCGAAGGAGCAACATTCGGAAGCCCCGCAGGTAAAAGCGGCGAAATCGTCAAAGGCTCCGACCTCATCACCAACAACATCGCAGAAGCAACCCAAGTAGACCCCGAGAAGGACTACTGGTTCATGGGTAAAATCCCCGCATCCGGCGAAGTACGAATCAGCGTCGTAAAGAAGGAAGAACCCAAGGAAGAGCCCACCCCGGCACCCGAGACTCCTGCACCCAGCACCGACCCCACACCTGCACCGGACAACACAGGTGAACCCACCCCCGCTCCCGAAACCCCCACCCCGGACGCAACCAACAACCCCACCCCGGCACCGGACACCAACACCCCCGCACCCGCCGTGGAGAACACCGCTGAAACCGTAGACAAAAACTACAAAGCACCCGCCGAAACCGAAATCCCCAAAGACAACGCAACCCGCCACGACAGCGCCGGACGAGTAGTCTCCACCGCACCCGTCACCACCATCAACACCGACGCACAAGCAGGAACCACCACCACCCGCTTCGAAGACGGCGGCGAAGTCACCACCAACACCAACACCGGCGAAGTCCTCGAAAGCACCCTCGGAACCACCGTAACCACCACCGGCACCACCATCAACAGCACCCCCACCAAAAAAACAACCCCCACCGCCAAAACCACCAACACCTCCAACACCGTCAAAGGACAAACCCTCCGCACCGGCGACGCAGGCGTAGCAACCATCACCACCGCACCCGCCGCCGCAATGCCCCTCATCGCAACCGGGCTATCCCTCGCCCTCGCAGGAACACTCGTCGCCACCAACGCACACACCAACCGACGCAAAAAAGAAAACTAACCAACCCCACCCCCCAAAGCACCCGCCCACCAAAACGGTCACCCAAACCCCTGTAAAATAAACACAACACAGGAAACGACCAAGGTAGGCGGGTGCACCACACCCACCCCAGCAACCAAGAGACAAACGTGATGGATTTCAAGACGCTAAAACAAAAACTCACCAAACAACCCAAAGAAGACACACCCATCACCGACCCCAACACCACCACCGAAGAAGAAGCACAGCCCTGGTGGAAGAAAAAACCCCTCATCACCACCGCCGTAGCAGGATGCCTCACATCAGCACTCTTCTTCACCGGCTGGACAACCCACCTCAACGACTCCACCTACCTCACCCGAACCTACGGCACACCCGGTGCGCTCGCTGACGGCATGTATTCGGGGTTGGATGATTTTTTCGGTTTGAAAGCTCAAATCATTGGCGACGATGGGCATGGTGGAAAAGTCACCTACAACGGTCGAGATACTGTTGGGGTGACTGAGAATGGTCTGCTGTACGCGCCGAAGCCTCCCACCGAGTTCAGGAACGCAAGCTGTGATTTGAAGCCCCAGCAGAACGGCTCGGAGCCGCCGAAAGCACTCAAGAACAAGTCTGCTGTCTGGTGGGCACCCACTCTGCTGAGCAATACCCAGGTGGTGCAGGGTGCGCAAGTAACACCCTCTGGGTTCAGCAATAATGACGTCACCTTGCCTGCCGCTCCGAACGGCATCTACTACGCTTCCGGCTCTCCTTTGAGCTCTAACACTGGTTCAACTGTGCTGGCTGGACACATCAACCTGAACAGTGGTGCCTTGTCGCCCTGGGGGTACCTGCACCGTCTCGACAAATGCGACCACATGTTCCTTACCGATGAGCATGGCGAGCGCCACGAGTTTGCGGTGACCGGTATTTACCTTGTGAAGCAGGATGAGTTGTCTTCTCATTCTGAGTTGTGGCGTAAGGATGGGGATAAGAAGACGTACTTTATCACGTGTTCGGGTAGTTCTGTGGGTACTGATGGTACGCAGGAGGTTGGGAATACTTTCTTGTTCAATTATGAGTTTAATTTGGTGGTGGAGACGACTCCTGTGGAGGGTTCGTATCCTAAGCCGTCGCCGTCTGCTTCGGTGAAGGCTCCTGTTGTGACGGAGGTTCCTTCGGTGGCTACTGCTTCTCCTTCGGTTGAGGCGCCTGCGCCTGCGCCTAGTTCGCCTGAGCCTTCTGTGGGTGCTTCTTCTGCTCCGGCTCAGAGTCCTTCTACTGGGGTGCCTGGTGGGGGTTCTGCGGCTGATGGTGGGCAGGGGAGTGGTGTCGCTACTGCGAATCCTGTTGCGTCTGCTGAGGCTCCTGCTGTGGCGAGGAATGAGAGTGTGTCGAAGAGTGTTGCGTCGAATAATAATGCGCGTGGGGGTGCTACTGCGAATCCTGCGCCGGTGAAGAGTCCTTCACCTTCTCCGTCGCCGTCTGCTTCTGCGTCACCTTCTCCGTCTCCGAGTAAGCCGGTGGGTACGAAGCATGTGACGAAGCAGTAGTGGTTTTGCTGTAACGTTAGACCGCCTAATGATATGGTTGATATGTAAGGGGGATTACTCTCCTTTGTGTTTCATTGTTTTCGTACCGTTAGGCGGTTTTTGTTATGTCTCATGAGCAGATTTCTTTGAATTCTGATGTTATTGAATCGTTGAAGGAGCAGTTTGCTGAGGAGCAGTTTGCTGATAACCCGGAGCCTCGTTGCCCGGTTGTCCTTATTTATGACTGCTCTACGTCGATGTGGGGTATGGATGGTGATGACCCGAAGATGCGTGAGTTGATGCGTGGTCATGAGCTTCTTCAGGATGAGCTGGTTAAGGATTTGGTCGCTCGTGAGCGTGCTGAGATTTCCTACATCACCTACGGCACGCAGGTTAGTGAGCCGACGCTTTTCACCACCCCCGGTGAAATCAGCGACATTCAGGAGGCGGAGGCTGACCCGACGAAGGACACCACGCACTACAAGTACCTCAACACTCAGCCGGTATTCACGGACATGGTAACCACCTCCACCAACCAGGCGCTTCTGACCGCAATCGAAACCATTGAAAAACGCCTCGAAAAGTACGGCTCCCACCCCCACTACGCGCCCATGATTTTCCTCGTCACCGACGGCATGGCAACCGACCACAACGCACCCGCACCCGGCGGTAACCAAACCCTCCTCGAATACACCATCAACCGCCTCAAAGAACACATCAAATTCGACGACAAAGGACGACCCGAAAAGGGAAGCTGGGTCTTCCTCCCCGTCTACATCCCCACCGGCAACCCCAACACCGACGCAGACATCAAAAAATCCCTCAGCATCTACCCCTCCGCACCCGCACCCGAAGCACAACCCCTAGAACCCGGCAACATCCTCAGCTTCTTCAAATGGATTTCCCAATCCGTCCAAAACCGCTCCAACTCCCGCACCGAAGAAGCACTCGCCTTCCCCAACCCCTCCGAATGGCTCATGCCCTCCATGTAACCCCCTAAAAGAAACCACCCAAGGAAGACCCCACCCATGACCACCCCCGCCTACACCTGGGACATCACCCACCACGCCACCACCCAAGCCCCCAACAAACCCACACCCCAACACAACCAAGACGCCCACAACCACTGGACACACAACGGCAAAGGCATCATCATCACCACCGACGGAGCAGGCTCACACACCCACTCCAAACAAGGAGCCCAACTCACCGCCGACACCATCACCGAACACATCAAAAACAACCTCCAAAACCACCAAACCCACCCCACCCCCCAACAAGAAGCACAATACCTCCAAACCCTCCTCCTCGAAGCAACACAACACGCAATCAACACCACCCACCTCACCAAACACAACACCCAAATGGGATGCACCATCGCCGCCACCACCTACAACAACGGCACCTACGCAACCCTAACCCTCGGCGACGCATTCACCATCACCGGCGACAACCAAAACACCCCACCCCAATACCAAAGCCACACCGAAGACTGGCAACACCCCAACATCACCACCTTCACCACCAGCCCCCACCCCACCATCATCACCCACACCGGAACCAACGCCACCTGGCACATCACCTCCACCGACGGACTCAAAAACGTCTTCACCAACACCCCCACCCGCGACACCACAGAAACCCTACACACACCCCTCTTCACCACACCCGACAAAAACGGAACCCTCTTCCACCAAAAACTCCTCAACAACGAACACGCATGCCAAGCACTCCTCGCCGCGCTCGCCGACCAAAACAAACTAACCGACGACACCACCATCGTCATCGCAGGCAACAGCAACCCGCCCACTGAGGAACCCCTCACCATCATCAGCCCGCCCACATTCGCCACCATCGAACGCGACGAAAACGGCATCATCACCGCAATCCACCCCAAATAAAACCCCAAGGACGCACCCCCATGAGTGGAAAATACACAGTCAAACTAGCTGACGGCACCACCCTCGGCACCTGCACCACCGAAACCGAACCACTCGGCACCGGCGGAGAAGGCTCCGTGTACCCGCTCACCAACATCACCAACACCACCCTCGGCACCGCCAACAGCCTCGTCGCAAAAATCTACCACCCCGACGAACAAAAACGCCCCACACGCGAAGCAAAATGCCAAGCAATGCTCGCCAGCGTCCCCAAAACAGACTCAATCATCTGGAACCTCGGCAACCTCTACACCCCCGACGGAAAATTCGCAGGATACCTCATGCGACGCCTCCACATGGACACCTACCGCACCTTCATGGAAGTCGCCCACACCCGCCAACGCCGCCAAAAATTCCCCAACTGGTCAATCCTCCACAGCCTACTCATGGCACGCAACCTCGCCGTCGCAATCGACGCAGTACACACAGCAGGACACATCGTAGGCGACATCAACGAATCCAACGTCCTCGTAGCCAACGACGCCACCGTACGCATCATCGACGCAGACAGCGCCCAAATCACCTACAGCAACCAAACCTACCCCTGCACCGTCGGAAAACCCGAATTCACGGCACCCGAAATCAGCAAAGGCTCCTACAGTGACCCCAAAAACCGCCGCACACCCGCCACAGACGCATACGCCTTCACCATCATGCTCTTCAACGCACTCATGGGACGAGCACACCCCACCCAAAACACCCACGACGGACCCCAAAAAGAAGTCACCGAACTCATCCAAAACAACATCTACCCCACCTTCACAAAACTCCCCCCCGGCTACACCAAAGACCCCAAACTCGAATACGAAGCAATCCCACCCACCATCCACACCCTCATCAAACAAGGACTCAACCCCAACCCCAACAAACGCCCCACCTTCAACCACATCATCAAAACATTCGACACCCTACTCACCACCGACCACAACGGAAAATACACAAACCTCCACCACTGCAAAAACACCAACCTACACTGGTGGGAAAAAACACCCAGCACACCCACATGCCCCCTCTGCCAATACAAAACCAAACACCCCAACAACGACATCTGGACGCACAAAGAAGCCTCCAAAGGACTCGAAAACCTCGCACAGGCACTGCAAAAAGAAGCCCAAAAGCAAGCACAGAAACAGGCGAAACACCAGCAGACCCCTGCACCAACCCCAGCAACCTACGTTCCCCCGGTGGCAACAAAAACCGCCACCCACTACCAGCCGCCCACACACTCGACTCCTACACCCACAGGCAACCCCAACACCCGCCAGCCAGGACAACCCCCGACACCCACCAAGGTCAATAAGCGGCTCGCCGTAAACACCCAAGCAGGCACACAAATCCCCAGACCCTCACTCGGAACCCTCCTCGCAAATGGGAACATCCGAATCGCCTTCGACGCGCTCGCCGCAGAACATCCCAACATTATCCCTTGGGTGTCTAAATACAGGGCTGTCCCGAGATGGTGGGCAATCCTTGGCATCAACATTATTCTTGGGGTGATGTATTGGCTGTCCGCACCGCACATCACGGACTTCGCCCTGAAGTCGCTCTTCCCCGAAGGTGCACCCGAGCAAGCCCACGCTATCGCCCCCTACCTCACCAATACCCTATGGATTCTCCCCACCTCAGTCCTAGCGCTACGCTTCATCTCTGCACTTATCCTGTGGTACGTCCGGCACAGAGAAACGAAGAAGCATGGGTACGGTTCTGTGGAGTACGAGAAAGTGTGGAAGACTGCTCTCTCTAACACGATTGCTTCTCTCACCACCGGACTCATCATTCCGTTCATGATGCTAGTTGCCTTGATAATTGCGGTTGTTTCCTTCATAATTAAGGAAGTCGCTTCTTCATCTAGCGCAAACAAGGGATAGCCTACCCACTTGGCTCCCTATGTTGTGTTCAATGAAGAGCGCAACATAGACAAGACCGAAAGGATACAGGTACCCACTTTGCAGACTAACAAGCGCAACCCGAACACTAAGGCTCGACCTCAGCAGAAGAACTCTTTCCCTCAGAAAAAGAAGTTCTACCGCATTGGGCGTCTTGCAGGACCCATCGAGCAGTACACCACCGGTGCATACCCGGAGCTTCTTCCGCCCACCCAGGCAATCGACGCTTTCAATGTGTCCAAGGAAGTAGTGCTCTCCATCCTTACTAAGCATGGATACATTCAGGGCGGCAAGACCACGGACAAGATTCGAGAAGCAAAACTTGCCGCTAGTTGCAACGGAACCCAGCTTTGGAACGTTGGAGCGCTCCACGACCTCCTGAACACCCTCAACGCAGGCAAGCGCAAGATTCGCCGGAAGCTCCTCAACCAGGAAATCCCCGAGGGCGTCGAGGAAGGCGTATATGAGCCGATTGAAAAGCTCTGCACCTACTTCAATGTCCCCGAAGACAAGTTCAAGAAGATGCTCTATAAGGCTCGATGGTGGCTCCCCGAAAACTACGAGGAGGCTGAGGGCACCTTTGAACGCTCATACGGTGCACCTCGTGAATGGGTCATTAACCGTGGCTTCGCGAAAAAGTCCCCTGTTTCGACTCATACAGGGGAGAAGACCTACACTTGGGTTCTGGATTCTTGGCATGTCGTAAAGACCCTCTCGGGGCAGTTCGAGAACGCGCCTATCCCGAAGAACGCGATTGTCCCCATCAACCATGTCATCAAGCCGCCGAAGCCGACTGTTCCCGCTTTCCTCGGTACTGCTACCGCCGCTCTAAAGGACGCAGTTCGGAAGAAGAACTACAAGTTTGCCAAGACAATCGTGTCTCAGGCATACGAGTACGGCGACGCTTACGTCAATGGACTGGAAAATGCATGTAAGCTTCCGAAGGGTTTCTTCCGTCAGCGAGGATGGGCTGATGCGCTTATCGCTCGCGGCTTGAACTAAACACTCCCGAGTACTTTGAGGGCTCAGTGGATTAGCCACCTGGTTAGTCTACTGAGCCCTCTTGTTTGGTGTTTGATATACTAGACCTTGAATTTTACCGGCACCCGTCAGTGAAATTCCCAAGAAGGTGTGCAAACCCCACAAGGTTGGAACGTGTACACCCGATGGTTTTATCTTCATGGCATTATCGCCCTTTCTCAGACTCTGCTGAAGCAGTGGATGGGGAGGGTGGAGAAACCAGTGAGTTTATCTCCTTCACCCTCTATGCCTCTCTCTTGTTCGGAGAGAAGCCAAGAAGTTGAAGAGCTGTGCAAGAATAACCGTCAAAACGTACTGAGACAGAAGATGCTCACAGTAAGTATCAATCAGCTAATGGCTGGTGGCTTAGTGGGTATCGGAGACATAAAGACGCTTTGAAGGAGCAATTTCTTGAAGAATCTGAACATTAAACCTGCTTGCAGGGTGCGGGATTGCCTCTGTAGCCCCCGCATCCAATGCGGCTGACCTGGCAACTTGGGAAAAGCTTGCTCAGTGTGAGTCTGGCGGAAACTGGTCTATCAACACCGGCAACGGGTTCTACGGTGGCATCCAGTTCACCCAGGAATCCTGGAACGGGGTAGGTATGACCGGCTCCCCGCACACTGCCTCCAAAGAAACCCAGATTGAAGCGGCAGAGCGACTGCTTGCAATCCAGGGTTGGGGAGCGTGGCCCGCTTGCTCGGCTAAATACGGTCTGAGCGGAGCCGCCACCCCGACTTACACCAACCCTGCTGAGAAGGCTACCGTAACCTCTGCACCTGCAACCCAAACTGTAGCACCCCAGAGTGCCCAGGGGCAGAACGTGTACGTTGCCCCGGTAGCTACTACAGCTACCGTGGAACCTGCTACAGCACCTGTTGCCCAGGCTGAGCCTGTAGTAGAAGCTCCGGTGGTTCAGGAGCCTGTCGTGCAGTCCCCGGTGACCACTGAACCTGCCATTGAGCAAGTTACGCCGGTCGCCCCGCGTGCCGCTTCCACCACTTACCAAGTCGTTCCGGGTGACACGTTGAGCCTGATTGCTCAACGACTTGGCGTACCCGGTGGATACAAAGCAATCGCAGACGCCAACGTTGATGTGATTTACGATGTAAACCTTATCTTCCCTGGGCAGGTCTTGACCATCCCGCAAGGATAAGCTACACTATTAGTAGAAAACACATCTTCCTTTCTAAGTTTGGGAAATTGTGGACTACATAAATAGGTTTCATACGAAAGCCCCTCATCTGTTTCAGATAGGGGCTTTCGCGTACCCAGAACCTTAAAATGAAAACACACTTCCTCGGCTCCTCCGGGCAAACACTAGAAGTCAAGGAAGTGTATTTCCTACTCTTTTTAGAGAAATCACCCGCATCAAGAAAACAAGACTATGGGCTGGATAGACTAAGATAAAGTATAAAAGCAAACCATCAACACTTTAGACACCCCTAAAGAAGCACGTGAACTCAAGGAGACGACCTTGTCCTACCCCGCAAAAACTGTAGCAAATAGTCTGCTCAAAAAGTACTTTGAAGCAGGCGAACCCATTACAAACCTCAAGTTGCAGAAAAGCCTCTACTTCCTCGCAAGCGAATATGAGAAAGACACGGGTCGTCCTCTGCTTTATGAACCGTTTCAATCCTGGACTTACGGACCGGTACTCATCTCTGTACACGATAAGTTCAAAGCATACAAAGGAAGCCCGATTACTCAGTACATTGTAGACCCGCTCACTGGCTCAGAAATTGTGGATGAATCTAGGGAGCCGTTCTTTGCAGGTGCGCTCGCACGTGTATGGGAAGCAACCCGGCACCGCGCCGTTGCTGAGCTGGTCAATATTAGCCAGGCAGAGGGTAGCCCCTGGCACAAGGCATGGATGAATGATAAACCTGTGATTGACCCCGTAGCAGTAAAAGATGATAAGACGTACCAAAAGGCTTTGGGGCTAACTCGCGGCTAAAGAAGTAACGCCCACTGATGAGCACACGGCAGAAGATGGAGATAATCGTTTCTATTCTTTTCAGTGAAATTACCCGCGTCGAGAAAACAAGGCTTTCTAAAATTTAGTGAGTAACAACCAAGCTACTTCCCTGGTATTTCAAGGAAATAGCCCGGTTTCTTTACGCTCAAAATAGGTGATGTTCGTAGCATGCTCACACTGAGCAATCTCCACACGAGCGCGAGTCGAAGCAGTCCTACGCAAACGACGACGCCCCCCCGTCAGACCCCCTATAGTAGGTAGACGCTTGCAACATGCGCCAGTCTTATTTTTGGTGAGAGTGAGGGTGCTGAAGGGTATGCACCCACATGCCATGATAATGTCCTCCCTCAGAAAGTGGTTGTGTATTTACCCCTCTTAGCACCGTGTCTGGGTGCAGAATGGGGGAAGATGAATATAAAATGTAGGTACACCGACCAGAAGAACCCTAGAGGAGTGCACATGTCGTATCCAGCTTTCGCAGTGGCGAATACCCTTATCGAAAAGTCGAAGATGACCAGCAAGCCGCTTACCCCTTTGAAGTTACAGAAGGTTATGTATTTCTTGACCTCTGAGTATGCAAAGGAGACCGGCGGTGAGAACCTTATGCTGGATAATTTCCAAGCATGGGCATATGGCCCTGTCGTTCCGGCAATTTACCAGAAGTTTAAGCCACTTCGTGCTAACCCGATTACTAGCTACGCGACTGATAGCCAGGGTTATATCCTCAAGGTGACGGTTGCAGAAAATCCTGCCTTTGGGCGAACTCTGAACCGTGTATGGGACGCAACGGTTGGGAAGACCCCAACTCAGCTTGTGACCATCTCTCAAGCTGACGGCTCTGCATGGTCTCAAACTTGGAATGATGAAGCCGGTGAAGGTGACCCGATTCCGTTCGAGGCAATCAAGAACGACTCCACGTATAAGAAATACTTGGGGCTGCAATCGTGAAAAAGTCGCCGAGGAGAAACAGCTAAAGAACCAGAAGGGCGCAGAGGAAAAACAAGGATTTCTAAATCCCAGCCCTAGCTTCCACTTCCGATGCGGCAGGAGGCAACGAGGACACTACATCCGTTACCGGGTCGGCGGTGTATGAAGCACTGAAGCCGTCTACGATTGATTCGCCAGGTACGGTAAATCCTGCTTCATCCCAAGGAGCCACCCGAATATCAGTCTTCAGGGATTCATGGGTAGCTCCGGTAGAGACCTTATCTGAAGATGAACCATCACGGAGAGCCAAAAGACGATTCACCGTTGATTTAATGTCTGCAACATAGTCGTCTCGTTGCAGGACAGCGCAAAAATACTTATCGCCCTTGTCCCCAGTGGAGCCAGTATTGGGGTAAATAAAATCTCCACTGCTGAGCTTTACTCGCACCGGCGGCACGCGAACACCACGCCGCCAAGAAGCGGAATCGTTAATCGGAACACGCCCAGATTCCAGCGCGTCAATATATGCATAATGCTCGGGGCTTCCTTCAGCGAGAGTCACAACCCCATCCAAATCAATAATCTGAGACAGCAAATCAAATTCTGACGGCTTCAGATTCAACGATGCCGTCTCCTCCAGGCTCGCACGTGCACCATTAGAGCTACGGCTAGAAGGCTTCCAGTCGGTAGCTCGGCGTTTGTTTACAATACCGTTATTGCGAGTTGCTTTTACCAGTGCAAATACCCCGTGCAGAAGCATCGGTTCACGGGTAATGGCAGAGAGAACATACAAGGTCCAGTTCTCTACTTGGCGAACCCGACCAGCAACAGCAGAGAGCTCATAACGCTCCATCACAGTATCAATCAGAGTTTCCCAAATATCGCTCACTACAGGGACATCAATCCTAGTGCGCGCATTTGCCAACCTAGACAGAAGTTCAAGGTTTACACCACGGTAGATGTTGCTCTTCCGAGCTTCCTTCAAAGGCAGATAAACTTCAGTCGCCTGACCACCTGCCGAGCGTTCTTCCTGCACTGAATTACCTTCAGCACGTACCGCAGGGAAAGGCTTAGACACGACACTGCTAGTTTTCCCCTGGCGACGCACCAAGATACCGGAGAATTTTCCACGGGAACGGTTAGAAACGACAGATGCACTACCGCCAATCCCCAGCTCAACCAAAGCTTTACATACAGCATTAGCCGAAGCACGTAGGACACTCACGATTTTGTACCAGGAGACAGAAAAAACACCAAGCTGAGACCCAAGATGCTTCCACGATACCCAGGCAGAACCAGCGTTTGATGTACCCTGCAAGCGAGCCATGATGACTGCTGAAACATCCAGGGCAACTGCTGAGGAGCGCACCAAAGGATGCCCCCACACACTTGCAGGGATAGATACAACATTTCCGCTCAGCACATAGGAGCAGAACGCCTTAGACAAAGAGACCTTCATCAGCTTGCTACTTTTTTCTTCCAAGCTGAATCGGATACCCATCGAAGGGTCTGAAACGTCTGCCCCAACGGTGAATGAATGGAGCGCTTGTCCTTTCGACCCGTCTTGGTTACGACCGTACACTTCGGTTCTGATGCTCAAGCACATGCGGAAAACGTCGGCGAAACGGCGGTACCCAGCGGCTGACAAAGCGGGTAGACCAACCATGCGTGCTAAGACGCGAGGCTGTGAAGGGAGCATAAACTCAGATTCCCCACACTCCAAGACGCAGGACGCCAAGAAAGCTAGGATACGGCGTGCGAAAACCCCCACCGGAAGTTCCAAAATAGGCTCTCCGGTGGTGATGCATATGGTCGGTGAAGGTACGTGGCGTACTGTTCGAGCTACGGAGGCTCGCTCCCACAGACCGTCCGAATTGAAACCAAAGCCGGAGCGTACCGACTTGGCAGATACAGGTAGACCTCCATGCACATACGCTGAAGGGAGCATGGCAGAATCCCACCCGCCCCTAATTACAGGAATGTACTCGTTGTGCAGGTTCTGGTGAGTGGAATCGGGTGTGACGTTTATTTCCTCATAGGGGAGGGGCATTTCTCCACCATCAGCAGAAGCAGATTCTTCATTGAACCTGGTGTAGCTGGGCACAACAATAGACGCAGAAGAACCGTAAGAGTTGGTTCTTGCTACGCCTTGGTCTGTTTGGGGCGGAAATGACATCTACGCGGTTACCTTTCTGTGTCTGCTGGGGGAATCAGGAATAGACCTCATAAATAGACTCCGGCAATATGCACAGCTTGCCGAGACGAAACAAGCCTACCACAAATATTTCCTGTCTCGATACCACCTCAAGACCCCAAAACCCCCAAATCCTTGTAATTCTGCGGGAAAAAAATTTTAAAAAATCTTATCCATCATCCCTGCCCAAAGTTATCCACAGCTTTATCCACACCTGTGGAAAAGAAGAGCTTAAATCAATCTATCTATTGGCAACCCCACGAAACAACACCTCGACCCCAATGGGCAGAAGGGAAGCGGCGGGTATCGCAAGAAACACCATCTACCAAATAGTCACTCAATCGCCTAAATCTACCGGATAGTCACTACCAAATAGTCACTGAACGACCCCCTCCAACCGTCCTGCTATAGCTGCTTGCCGGTACTTAGGGGCATGGCTCTACAAGTTGCTTGCGTCATGTTGTAAAAATCCTCAGCGCCGCCGTAGAATGGTAAAGAATTTCCAACCGGAACCCTACACTCACTAGGAGAAACACCACCAATGACTACTAAGACCAACGCCCCCAAAATCACCGTCTACAGCAAGAACAACTGTTTCCAGTGCAAGATGGTCGCCCGCCGAATCCAGGAAGCTGGAAACTCTGTCACCAGCGAGACCTTCAAAATTGATGAAGACCCGCAGAAATTTGAAGAACTGACCGAACGTTACCCCGACATGCGGCAGGCACCTGTAGTCGTCATCCGCACGAAGAACCCCGACAAGTACCTGCACATCAACGGTGTGAACTTGCGCGAAGATGAAATCGGAATCGTAGACCGGACCTCCGAAACTACCCGTGAAATCTTTTTCTCCGGCAACATCCCGGACGCGCTGAACCTCGCTATCGCAGAATATTCCGAAGAGCATTCTGAAGAGGACTAAGGGCGCCCAGCAGACCATCCAAAAAGTAGGCGCTGAGCTCACTCTCGCAGAGTGCACTCAGCGCCTACCCTTCTCAACACAAAAGAAAAGACCCCTCAAAGATGCTTTACCCTCCCGAGCTGATTCAAAAAATCCGCGAATCCCACGACATCCTTGCCATTTTTGAGGAAGTCAATGGCACCAACCTCACCCATCCCATCCGACCCAACAGCACCGGCGGCGTCACCCACTGCCCCTACCACCAAGAAAAAACCCCCTCCTGCCACATCAACACCATCACCGGCACCTACCACTGCTTCGGATGCGGGGCACACGGAGACGTCATCAGCCTCATCCGGCAAAATAATGGGGATAATTTCATCGACGCAATCGAATACCTTGCCGAAACCGCTAACCCTCCGATTACCCTCCCCAAAAAGACCACCACCAGTGATAACGTCGTCACCAATCGCCGTCTCAAAGAAATCACAACGGCAACCTGGGAATACTACCGCACCCAATTCCAACATCTACCTGACACCCACCCCGCAAAACAACAAATCATTAACCGTAACCTGAACCCCAACAACCCCTACTACGGCTACGCACCCACCGGGAACAAACTCGCCCAACACCTCACCCAAACCTACACCCCCCACGAACTGACCCTCGCTGGAGTCTGCTCCCAAAACAAAACCACCGGAGAACTCTACGACTTCTGGCGTGACCGCCTAATGTTCGCCCTTACCGACATGCAAGGCATCCCCGTATCCTTCACCGGACGAGCGCTTAACCCAGCCGAAGAACGAAAATACATCAACGGCAGAACTACGCCTATTTTCGACAAAGAAAAAACCCTCTACAACCCCAACATCACCACAGCCAACCAAACCACCCGCACCACCCACACCTGCTACATTGCCGAAGGGCAATTCGACGTCATCGCAATGACTGACAACGGTTACCCCAACACCTACGCCGCAAGCGGCACCGCAATCACCGAAAAACACCTCCTCACCCTCCAAAAACTCACCAGCACCAGCGGTACCATCACCTACATCCTCGACGGCGACCAAGCAGGTTCCAAAGCAACCATCAACGCCTACCACACCTCACCCCAAACCCAAGCACAGTCCTGGGCAGTGCACCTCCCCAACAACACCGACCCCTGCGATTACATTCAACAGCATGGAGCGGAACAACTCACCAGCCACATCACCACCACCGCACAGCCCCTCGCCACAGCCGCGCTCAACTACTGCGCCACCACATACAACCCTACCAACCCGCAAACCCAAAACGCCTTCCTCGACCAAGCCGCCAAAATCCTCCACAACACAACCACCCCCGCACTCAAAAAACTCATCATCAACACCACCGCCCAGCTCACCCAAACCACCACCTACGAAACCGAAAAAGCACTCCAAGCCCACCAACCTAAAATCCACCACCATACCAACAACACAAACCAAGCCACCACCCCCGCAGAACACACCATCCCTGCCGAAAATAACCCCGACTACCAAACAACCCTCCAGAACCTCAACACCAAAAATACCACCACCACAGCCTCCAAAAAACTACTCCACTTAGCAATCTACCACCAAGCCTCACCCCTGCTAGTCCAACCCGATACCTGGAACTACCTCGACCCCAACATCCAAAAAATCTACACAGAATGCGTAACACTATCCAACAACCAGCAAACCTTCCACCCCGAAAACTTCACAAACCCCCAGCTCGCTCAACTCCTCCTCAGCACCACCGAAAACGACCTGCAACCACTCACCCCTGAAGACATCGCACGAGAATTCAAAATCACTACAGAAATCCTCAAAAAAGCCCACAACGGCACTCGCCGTAAGCTCCAATTCTAAGAGCCAGAATCACTCCTGAAGTCACCGTAGTGACCTCTGGGGTGATTCTGATATTGGGACTAGATATAGAAATATGAGAAGTAACTAACCACCCCTACCGAGAGAACATGAATATGTCATCAGAAGGTATGAATATGCACCGCATGGAGGATGAAGGCTACAGTGGTGGTTCTTCTTCTTCTGGCGGTGGTAGTAAATTTTTTGCTGGCTTGGCAATCTTTGCCCTGATTATTCTGACGAGTAGCGCTATCGTAGCGACCGTAGCAGTGGTCGCCTATTCGTATTACCACCTCACCCGGAAAAAGATGATGCAACCCTCTGAGGTGTTCCTCTACATGCTGGGTATTGCAGGTGTCGCCACTCTACTCTGGTTTGTTTTGGACGCGCCTAAGAATATGCAGAAAACGCTTCAGCTAGTATTTGCTGATTCTCAGACGTATTTCATGCAACACAGCTGGTTGGAGCTCATTGTTGCGGTAACGACGCCGTTTACCCTGGTTGGGCTTGTTTTTGGTGCACTTTTGGGGTGGCTCTTCTCCCTGAAAATTAAGGCGGACTACAAGAAGTTCCCTGAGATTAAGCATCTGCCGTCCTATTGGATGAATGCTGATAACTTCAAGTACCAGAAGACTCCTCTGCAACGGCACCGTCGGAATCGTGTCGCTAAGAAGATTGAGGAAGGCGCCAACTACATCCTTCCTGATGAAAAATCTGGTCTGCCTGCTGGTACAGCCGCTGGAATCGACGAAGAAGCAGGTACCGCCTTCTTCATCCCTGCCGCTGAAATTCCTCGCCACGGGGCTGTGTGCGGTATTTCTGGCTCGGGTAAAACCAAGCTGATGGAAAACCTTATCAGAGGCAACGCGAAGCAAGGCATCACCAGCATTATCATCAATATGAAGGCTGATAGCGACCTTAGCCGAAAACTCACAAAGTATGCCTGGGAAGAAGGCATGAAGTTCTACCATTTCACCCAGGTGAACCCCTACAGCGGTAAATACGAAAATGATTGGAACCCCGCAGGTCAGGCATACATCGACCCCTTCGACGGGATGACACTGGAACAGCGAGTCGATGTTGGTTTGGCGTTCCAGAAGTACCGAGAAGAGAGCGAAAAGTACAAGAACGACGTCAAGTGGACTCTTCAGGTTGTATTCAATGCCCTTGATGAGCTTGAAAAGTACATCAAAAAGCTGGAGGCTCAAGAAAAAGCTAACAAGGCTGAATCGCAAAAACTTCAGCTCGACCTCCGCCGCCACAATCTGAAACCTTACCTGACTGTTGAAGAAATTCAAGACCTCAACCAGCGCATCAAACAACTTGAGGTGGAAGAGAGCAAGCTCATTCTTGCAGACCTGGCAGAATCAGGAATCGTCTGGGACGATGGAGACTTCCGCCGGTTCCACAGTGCACTCCTGCACCCTGAAGCAATCCTCAAAGTACTCCCCACCAACAGCATCAACGCCGATAACCTTATGCGGCGAATCCAAGAAGGTAAACACGGCAACACCCAAGAGTCCTGGGCAACCCCTCGAAGCAACTTCAATGCCGTCATCAACTCCTCACTCGGAAGATGGATTGGTCGCCCCAAAAACGGTGAACCCTACATCAACCTTTACGACATCTGCCGCCCGGACGCCACCCCTGCCGTGGTGCTGTTCGACTTCAACGCAGACTCTGAGGAAGAAATCAGTGCCCGCTTCGGCAAAATCTTGACCGAGATGCTGACAGCCACTTCTGCCCGCCGCCGAAACACCAACCAGGACAGCAACATCGTCCAGGTATTCTTCGACGAGTTCCAGACCATCCCCCTGGCGAAGGTAGACGGTCTTCTCGAAAAAGCTAGAACCTCGAACATCGGTGTTCTACTAGGACAGCAGACCCTCAAACAGCTCATCAAACGCAACAGCGAAGCGGAAGTCGAAGACCTTATCGACAAGGTCGGAACAATTATCGTCATGCACGGTATGAAGGGTACCGGTACAGCAGAGCTTATCTCGCGTGCACTCGGCACCAAGAAAGCTATCAAGTACGTCATGCACTCCAAACGCGAGCTTGTCTGGTGGAAGAACTTCATTCGTTGGGACGACGTTCGCCGATACGACACCAGCCAAACCGAGATAGAAGTACCCCGCGTCGAGGCGTCCGAGCTCATCGCCCTGCGAGGACCCAACCCCCAAAAGGGTGACTACTACACCGAAGCGATGATTATGCGTAAGACCCCCAAATGGTCAGCGGCACAAAACACCATGATTGAAGTCTTTGACGGAACCAAGGTACACGTCCTCCTGCCGAAACAAGTCATCGAAAAAGTCCCCCTCCAGCCGGACATCCCCCTCCCCGAGCACGCGTACCCCAAACAGGTCACCAAGAAAGCAGGCGCCGCCGCCAAGTACCGCACCCGGCAGGTCAAAGCTTCTAAGCCGGAACAAGCAGTACCCGCACCGGCACCGAAACCGTCACAGAAACCTACCGCCCCGCCCACCCCGAACAAAATCCGCAAACCTCAAATGCCGAAACCCCCCGCCCCGGCACCCAAAACAACTCCTGATATGGCGAAGGTAGAAAAACCCGCCCAAAAAACTCCGCGAGTAATCATCCCCCCGACAACCCAAAAGAAACCGGAACCTGCACCCCAACCCACCAAGAAGGAACGCAGTAAACCGAAACCCAGAGTCGTCACAGGACCCATCTCGCAGAGCGTACAGCAGAGAACCAACCAGCAAGTAACCAACCAACAACAGGAGGAAACACCTCATGGCAATTAACAACTTCGGAGGAAACACCAACACCCCCGACAAAAACGGCAAATACCGAGTAAACTCCGTACCCGCCGTCGAACAACCCTTCACCATCAAATCCAGCGTCCCCGACCAACACATCTACCTCGAAGCAGACGGCGGAGAAATCCTCCCCCTCTCCGCAGGCAAAGGAACCACCAAAACAGAACGCCGCAACAACCTCATCAAAAGCGGCAGTATCTTCGGATGGGCACTCCTCACCACCACCACCCTCGCAGTCATCGGCGCAATCGCCTCACCCTACCTACAACCCAAACCCCTCGACAAAGACCAACAAGCCGCATACACCATCAGCAAAATGGGCATCACCGGATTCAACAAAGAAGCCGGAGAAGACATCGCAGTAGGCTACGTCAAAGCATACCTCTCCATCAAAACCGACGACACCTCCGACCCCCAACTCAGCTGGTACCTCAACGGCGACTCCCTCTCCAACACCAACACCACCAACGCCGCAGGCAACATCCGAACCTACACCTCCAACACCGCACAACAAGTCATCGGCACACCCCGCGTCGTAAGAATCATCCCCCAAACCGCCGAATACACAACCTACCGAATCACCGCACTCGTCAAACCCTCCGCCACCGGAACCACCAACAACCTCAAAGAAGCCACCAAAACCATCCAAACCAGCGAACTCAAACAAATCACCCTCTCCGTAGGCGTCGCATACTCCAACAAAACCGGACGCTACTACATCGCAACACCCGCACCCACCATCCTCCCCTCACCCGTCATGGGACGCAACACCGACCTCAACCAACCCGCAAACCCCACCGGCGAAGCAATCCAACCCACCGCAGAAACCAACTCCGTCATCCAAGGCTTCATCAAAGCATTCACCATCGCAACACCCGAAAAACACTCCGACCTCGACCAATACGTCGTAGACACCAAAAAACTCACCCTCGCCACCGCCGGACTCGGAGGAACATACACCGTAAACACCAACACCATCAACTACACCCTCACCACCGACGACGGCGGCAAAACCCTCACCGCCAAAGTAACCTTCGACCTCACCGACGAAGTAGGCGGAACCACCGACACCACCAACAACGAAAACACCAAACAAACCATCACCTACCCCGGAACCTACACCATCAAACTCACCAAAGAAGGCAACGGCAAATACCTCGTATCCGAATTCTACCCCTGGCTCTACACCACCGACACCGGAAAAGCCCTCCAATAACACAAACCTGATATACAAAACCCGAACAATACCCCCAACAGGAGAAAAACAAAATGCTACTACCCCAAACACTCACCCCCCTCGCCGCAGGCGGACTCAACACCATCACCAACCTCGCAATCGCAATCTTCATCGTCGTCACCGTCGTAGGCGTAGCAATCAACTCCGTCTCGTGGTACAAGAGCCGCGAAATGAAAGCACCCTTCGTCTTCCTCGCAATCTTCATCGTCTCGGGAGTCATCGTGGCGCTCGCTCTCTTGTTCGACCCGAACTCGCCGCTGTACGTGATGGGCACTAAGTTCATTCAGGATACGGCAACCCAGGCTGGTAACAGCTCCGCAGGATAGACCTCATGATGAGGGACTATCAGGATAAGCCCTAAAGCTTACCCAGGAAGAGTGGGTGGGAGGCAAACGCCACTCACCCACTCTTCTGCATCTTTGTTGATATGAACCTTACAAATAACTAACCAATCTCAGTAGGCAACCAACATAGTCGGAGTGACAATACATGGCGAACCCGCACAAGACCCCTTTGAAGGAGATTTTCAAGGGGAAGAAAGTCTCTAAGCTTCTCTCGGGCACCAACAATCCTCGGAAGCTTGATTTTCCCCAGAAAGCAATCGCTGACAACATTATTTTCTCTAAGACAGAGGCTTGGGCATTTTACAGAATGTCGTCTGCCCAATTTGATTTTGAATCAATCGACGCGAAATCTGCGTTGATGCGCCAAGCAAGCGAAGCGTACACCAGTATCCTGTCTGTCACTAAAGGTACTGAACCTATCGAAATTATGCCTTTCAGCATGGCGCACAAAATCTCGCCTGACGCTTTCCTCAGTACATCGTTTCAGGAAAGTCAGAATCAGGTAAACCCTATGTACGCTACCCGCATGGTTGCTGAAGCTCAGATTGTGAAGGAACTAGGGTTCGTTCGTCGTGAATCCTATATTGGGGTAAATTTGGGCTCCCGGAAAAAACTCCAGAAATCGCGCAGTGATGAAGAATTTAGCGACGACGCTAAAAAAGAGACTCTTGAGGACGCACGGAAACTTTTCACAGAAGGTGCGCTTGAGGCACTTTCGTCTTTTCAAGACTATGCCCGTGTTCTGCTTGGCATCCAAACTGAAGAGCTCTCCGAGACGGAAGAACATAACGCGCGAGCAAAAGAGAACCAAATCCGTATGGTGCTCATGGGTAGCGCGTTGAAATGTGAGCCTTTGACACGTGGAGAGATTCTATTGGTCACCAAGTCAATGTTCCATCCGCTTGACCCGGTGCCGCCTCTGAAATTTGATGAGAAATCTGTGGTCGGTTCTGCTGATATTGCTTACGAGTACTCGCACCTCATTGACAGTAGCGACCCGTCCTGTTTGAAAATTACGCAAGAGAATGACGGTAAGACTAGCGTTGCATATATGGCTACATATACCGTGACGAACTTGCCTGAAGTCCTGGAATTCCCCCAGATGACTCCTTTCGCAGAGGTGGCAATTTCAGAAATTCCGACAGCCCGAATCTTTGCCCGACTCACGATTCTGCCCCATCAGATGATGGGGAAGTTCTTTGAAGGTGCAAGCCAGAAGGACGTGAATGAGGCGAAAGACTTTAAGGATGCAAACCAGGAAATTCAAGAGTTTGGTCACAAGAAAGTGGAAGACCTGAAGAAAGCTCACGAGCGCCTAAAGTGGTTTCAAGCGAAGCACGCGGAAGTTCGTGCCCCTTGGGTTCAAGGAAGTATCCATGTCTGTGTGGCAAGTCGGGAGAAAGACGAGTTGAAACGTTACTTCTACCAATTGCAACAGGCTTATAGTCATCAGAACGTGGAGCTTGCGGAGATGACGTGTGAGCAGATGGAGCTGTTGATGATGGGTATCCCTGGGTCTGGTCTGTTTATTGACCATAAGGGGTATAACCATGTCGTATCTCAGCAATTTGGTGGCTATCTTGGACTGAATTTTGCATCCTCAGTTGGAGACGACATCAATATGAGCAGTGTTCGCACAAAGAAGCTGAGCGATTTGGAAGAGAAAGTGGGGTTCCGTAGAAATGGCATCTAACCGTGGTGGCAAAAGTAATACTTTTGGGACTGCCTTGGGGGTTGTACTGTCTATTGTTTTCTTGCTGGTCGTAATGTTTTTTTATCCTATGACACAGGGTGCAAAATCAGTTGATGGTTCTATCCGCTGGTGGGGTCGGGTGTTTGGTGGTGCAGGTTCTTGCATAGTTTCTCTTGGTAGTAACTGCCCTTTGAATGTTACGAATGATAATGAAGCACCTGGTGTGCCTGGTGTCGGTGGTGTTGGGGGTGTCGGCACTGCGAATGCTGGTGCACCGGCTAACAAGTCCCCTGAAGTTGTTACCGCTTATCTTGGTGCTCTTGAAGAGCTTCATATTGCAGAGGCGGAAGATGGTAAATATAACCCCGCCGAATGGAATGTTTGGGCTATCAACAGTGCAACTATGTGTTCTACCCGTGCTGAAGTTTTGAAGGCTCAAGGAGCTGACGTCACAACTAAGGATGGTTCCTCGCATGGGTGCTCTGTTACAGGAGGAACGTGGGTCAGTCCTTACGATGGGCAGACCATTAAAGTTGCTCAAGGTGAAGACGTGAAAGCTATTCGCGACGGTGTCCAGATTGACCATGTTGTCCCGATGAAGTATGCCGCAGAGCATGGGGGGAAATCGTGGACTGCTGAAGAGAAATCACAGTTCGCCAATGACACGAACCAACTTGTCGCTGTATCTGAATCAGCACGACGAGCTAAGGGGGATAATAGCCCCTCAAAGTACATGCCTCAGCAAAGTGAGCAGTGCCGATACTCTCAGATTTGGGTTGATACAGTCAAGAAGTACGATTTGACTATAACTAAGGGCGACAAAGAAGCGCTGAAAAAGGGACTGGCTACTTGCGGTCAGTAGCTCATTAGAAATGCCAGCCTACTACTTCTCGGTAGGTTGGCATTTCTGATATGTAATAAAGAATTTTATCCACCAATCATTCAACTAGCGGAGACCTCTCAATGGCATCGTCTAACACGGCATTGATTACAACGCCAGTACTCACTGCACGACCTCACTGGTGGCACCAGATTAGTACATCAGTGAAGGTAATCTTTGTCGTGTTGGCGGCATTCATCTCTTTGGGGATGATTATTTCGGCAACTACTGGTGCCTCTGTCCTGACTGAGTCGCAGAATCACCGTAGTGCGCATGCTGTCACTTTGACTCAGGAAGCCCATGCAGGCTTTCTGGGTTTCGTGGGTGGAGAGCAGAGCCTCGGTCATGGCATGGATAACCCGTCCCCGTGGAAATCCTCGTTTACCAATATCCAGCTTGAAGAAAAGCAAGGGCGAGTATTTACCATCAAGGAAGCTATTGGCGCTAACCTCGGATACGTCAATTATGCAGGTGAAGGTGATGGTGGACTTTGGGTTGTAGCCACAGATGCAGACCGTATGCAGAACCCCCCGAAAACCATCAGTAAAGACTCTGAGAAGCTAGTCAAGCTTCGTTCAGTGAACACCATTGTGTTCGGTGGGATGCTCACCAGCTTCGCTGATTTCATCAATGGGTTTACAGGGATGTTCTATGACCTCATTCAGGGGCTTCTCGGGGTAGTTTACAACCCCCATACTGTTTGTGCGGACCCTAAAGATAGTAACTGTGTCCTGAACCTGGTGAAGATTGCGTCCGGTGGCGATAAGCCTGGTAATCATGGCGTCATCGGGGCTATGCGAGATGCGCTTTTCAGCCCGTTCGTCACTCCTGTTCTGCTTGTTGTTGTGGTTGGTGCCGCTTGGGTCTATGTTCGGAGTAAAGCCGCCAAAGAAACTTTCGTCCGCCTTGGATTTGCTCTTGGTGCACTAGTTGCAGGTGTTTCCCTCTTGATGAACCCTGGTCTTTTTACCAGCTTCCCTATCCGAGTGATTCAAGAGCTTAATGGTGCTGTGATGACTATTAGCACCTCAGCAGGAGACAGTGAAACTGGTGCCGCTTCTGACGGTAACACCTCGGGCACTTCCTCTGTTTGTAAGTCCTCTGCTAAAGACACAAGTAGCGCCGAAAAGACAGTTCTGTCCATCAACTCGATGACCTGCACCATTTGGCGAGTCATTCGGCTAGACCCGTATGCTCGTGCGCAGTTTGGTCGCCCGTTCTCTAAGCTGGACGTGAAGGACCCTGAAATCGCAGAGATTATTAAAAAAGCTGAGGTGGACCCCAATACTTTCTGCGTTCCTCTTCGCGTAGAAGGAGCTCCTTCAGATTACAAGAACAAGACCTTGCGACTTGATGAGAGTAGCCCCAACAAGGTCTGTAACTTGGCGGCGTACCAGCTTTATTTGCAGTCTGATGCGCAGATTGGAGACCACGCTAGAAAACGAGAGCATGGTGTAAATCAGGACTGGTACAAACTTATTGCAGTGGTGCATGCTGATGAGAACCTTTGGAACACGTGGACTTACGGCTGGTCTTCAGGATTCAACCGCTTCATGGTGACCTCTGTAGCAATGGCTACCTTCGCACCTATCGGTTTCATCCTTGTCGTCTTTGCCCTTATCTCCTTTGGTCAAATCTTACTCATCTCTCTGATGATGATGGTCACTCCAGTGATTTTCCTGATGATGCTCCATAAAGATTGGGGATTCCCGAAGGGTAAAGCCTTCTTCAAAGCGATGCTGGGTGCAATCTTGGTGTTCCTGATGTACTCACTCATCCTCCAGCTGTCTATGATTTTCTTGGCGGCTATCTTTGACACTATTGATGACATTGGGCTGGTCATGGTCTTCTGCCTGGTGCTGACTTATGCGTTGTGGCAGAACCGACGTCGGATTCTAACAATGCTGAATGCGACCGTAGGTAGCCAGAACCAGTATGTCCGCTCTGCCGTTGATAACGTCTTGAATAAACAACGCGCACCGGGTGGCTACGCAGAAAGTGTTTTGGGTGCTGTACGTGCCACGAACCTGCGTACCGCTTGGCGTAACCGCAATATGGTCGTGGACAACGAGACTGGCGAGAAGGCTGGATTCCTGCGGAATGTCAGCAAGGACTTCACTGATGCTCTTGAGCACAGCCGAAAGAACGCTATCCTGACGCACAAGCCCAACAGTGTGAAGGCTACCGCCTTGCGTGCTCGTGACGCAATGGACCGCGACCGTGAGAAGGAACTGAACCTTGAGCGCCAGCGTCAGAAAGAAGAGCTGGATAATGTCTTCACCGACCAGAGTCAAGCAATGGGCAGTGTGAAGTTTGAGGAGTCTCGCGCTAAGGTCGCCGCCGAAGATGCTCTCTTGGCACAGAATGAAGCTATCCACGCCGCAAACAACGTTCGTCGTATTAACGAGAGCGTCCAGCGTATCGTGTTGTCTTTCGAGACGAGCGGCGACGGCAGTGACGGTAATGAGCGTATCGCATTTGCGAACATGTACCGAGCTGAGCAAGCGATGCAGGCGGCAAGTCATGCACAGAAGCTGGCGGAAGCAACTGGTGATTTGGCTGGCGTTAATACTGCGGCGAAGGATTATGCAGTAGCTCGTCAGAACCGTGATGCTTTTAAATCTTACCTGACCCCTGAGCAACGTGAGCAGTATGGTGCTGAGATGGATACGATGTTCTTGGCTGACCCCACTCTGGGTAAGGGCAAGGATGCTATTCAGCGTGACTTTGCTCTTGCACGCTCCTTGGACATCAAGGCTGTGAATGCTCAAGAAGCATATCGTCAGCGTGTCTTGCTTTACAACGACAACGTTGAGTCTGGTGTAGCTTCTTCTGACCTGAATGTTGAAGCACAGCGTGTTGGTAAGGCGGCTTACGACCAAGTCCTGCACGATGCGAAGAAGAATGACCTTACTTCAGAGCAAGCAATCTCTGCCGCTGAGCAGGCAAGAGATACTGCAATTGCTGGTTATCTTGCAGAACATCCGATGGACGAGCATCTGGAGAAATACGAGACGCAGGATGCTGTGGAAACAAATGTGTCCCGGCTTGCTTTTGGTGCACCGAAGTACCGCGATTTTGGTACTGAGCCTCCCTTCGGCGGTGGTGGTACCTATGACCCGCCCGGTGGTGGTGGTGGTACCTACGACCCGCCCGGTGGTGGTGGTGGTGGTACCTACGACCCGCCCGGTGGTGGTGACTACAACCCGCCTACACAGCCTATTGATATTCCGCCGACACCTGCTGGTGGTGGCACCCCTGTTGATGAGACATTCTCCTTTGACACTGGGACGCCTCTTGAGAACCCGACGGGTGAATCGGGCACGGTTCCCGTAGTCGAGCGTTCCTACGATAGTTTTGGTGAAGAAGGCGTCCCGCTAGTCGATGTTTTGCCTCCTTCGCACTCAACTGACAGCCGCGTAGATGGTGCCACGTCTCAGCCTAGTGAGGAATTTGCTGATGAGTCAGAACGGGTACACACTCCTGTGCCGACGAATCATTCTTTGCCGGAGTCTGTAGATGCCACCAGCGGTGAACAGCCTACTCAGTTGGGCGATAAAGTTCCGTTGGGCACGGCTGAATCTGGTGTGGAAGTAAATTATGGTGCTTCACCTACTACCCAGGGAAACCCCGTGGGGCGACAGGAAAACGAAGTCTTCACGGACAGCTCTAACCAGCCGCTGACCACCCATGAAACAGGGCAAGACTCAGCTCCGACATTTGAATCTGGTTCCGCCTCTCTGAGTGAGAGCATGGGGGCAACTGAGGTTCCGGCGCCTAAGCCCTCGGGACCGGTTGCTAAGGCACCCACACAGGATAAGCCTGCCCAGGAACCGGTACGACCGGAGCCGGTGAAGATGAAAGCCTCTGAGCCCGTCGAGAAAGTAAGTAATGATACTGAGCAAAAAGTAGAGCCTATGAGCGACCCGATTCCTGAAAAAGTGGATAGCCCTGTGAATCACGACCAGCAGGGCGGAGATAAGCCGCGTACAGAGCCTCTGGAAGCTGACCGGGTACCGACGTCACCTAAGCCCTCGGGACCGGTTGCTAAGGCACCCACACAGGATAAGCCTGCCCAGGAACCGGTACGACCGGAGCCGGTGAGGAATAAGCCTGCAAATGAGACCGTTACCAAGAAACAGGATAACCCTCTGGCAGGTACAAGAACCCGCAAACGTGTGTTCAAGGTTCCTCCCCAGCCTATCCAAACCAAACCTACAGAAGCTAAGCAAAAAAACACTGAAGAAGCTTTTGGGCTGAACGCTAAATCAGATGTTTTTGAACGGGGTGAATAATGGCGCTGGAAGACGCAAATGAGACAAGTCAGACAGATAGTGGCATGCTCAACAAGGCGGCTAAAGCCGCTGAGACAGCGCAAAAAGTAGCTAAGACAGCTCGTGCGACAAGTACAGCAGTCACTACAGCCACCACTGTCGCGACTAACCCTCTAACTTGGATTGTCCTTGGTGTCGTCACACTACTGCTAGGACTGATGGTTGTAGGTGTGCCAATGGCTCAGGTATGGGGAAAAAACGACAACGCAGACGGCTGTTATGGAGTCAGCAGTGCAGGTAACGGCTCAAGTCGCTCCGGTCTGAAACACAGTGACGACCCGAAAGTGAACGTGCAGAATGTCGCTACCTGGCTGTCTTCTACAAACTTTGCCGGGGACTGGGGCAATAAGCCTTTCAGCACCAAAATGATTGCTGGTATGGTAGGAAACTTCGGGCAAGAGTCAGGGTTCAATTCCGAGAGGACTCAGGACGGCTCAGGTCTTGACTCTAAAATGTCGAATGAAGAAATCCTTTCCCAAGGCAACGTGTATGGTAAAGCCGTGGGATTTGCACAGTGGGATGGACCTCGCCGCGTGAACCTCGTGAACTTTGCAAAAGCCAATAACAGTCACTGGTCTGATTTGGGTACGCAGATGGATTTCTTGAAGCAGGAGCTTGAGACCACGGAAGGTGGTAGCCTCCTAGCGTCTGGCTTTACTGACGATTCCAAGAGTGTTGCAGAGCTGGTGAAGATTTTCCATGATTCTTTTGAACGCTCGGGTGAACCGAACATGCCTCGCCGTGTGTCGTTTGGTGAGGACTTCGCTAAAGATTTCAAACCCGGCACCACCTCTGTAGGAAATTCCTCCCTCTCGAAGGGTGGAGGCTCCTGCTTCTTGGGCAATGATTCTGGTGCTGACATGTCCGGCATCGTTGAACTCGCAAAGAGTATCGCATGGGATTCCAATAAACCTGAAGAAGCTCGCCGTATTCCGGTGTCTCCCAACGACCCTGACGGTGTTGAGAATGCTAAGCCTGCATACAAAGAAGCGAAACGGAAGGCTCAAGAAAAGGGCGGCAAAGATACTCACACTGAACGCCCTGGAGCTGAATCCCTGTACGCCAGCTGTGACAGATTCGTTGCCACAGTGCTGAAAAACACTGTAGACCCGAAGGTTCCGTGGGGTGCAACTGGTCAGCAGGCACAATACTATGAGCAGTCTTCTGACTGGAAAGACGTGACTGGAAAGCGTAGCGATTTGAAGCCTGGAGACATCCTTATCGCTGGTGGACCTGGCGGTGTAGTAGGTCATACAGCCATATTTATTGGAGACCACGACGGAAAGCCTTCCGTAGCTCAGGGCTCCTGGAGCAATGAAGTTGGGGCTATCTACCCGATTGAGCATCGTTGGAGCGAAGACCTGACTGACGTTTTGGGGCAGAAGTACAAGGTTTACCGTTACGTAGGTTCCAACTCGGGTGCTGTGACTGATAAGGCATAAAGGGTTACAGTATCAATTGAGGGTGCATAACCTACATTCGTAAGCCATGTTTCCCAGATTGATAGCCGCCTGACTGGTCTCCGTGGTACCGTATGCACCACAGTCCGCTAGTACCGTGGTCATATTGACCCTAGCGGGGCTAGAGGGAAGAATCACCTCCCTAACATTTCGGGGGCGATTCTTCCTTTTTGGTGTAGGAACGTGCTTCGTCCTGTCCCTACCGGGGTACCTCAAAGAGTCCCTGGCGACAGGGGTTTTCAAAGCAACTTGGGGCTGGAGTTTTCGGCTTTTTGCACGGGTTTTCCGTGCTTTCTCTACCTTGGGTACGGCACGTGCGGCGATGTTTGCGGCGGCATTCACATCCCTATCCATCATACCATGCGTGGGGCAGACGGAAACCTCATGGGCAGGGTGCTTAACTTTTTCGCCGCAGGCATGGCAGACCTGGGACGTGTTCGCCGAGCTCACGGATACGACCCAGCCGCCGTTCTGCGTCACGTAGTGGGTGAGCCACTGTATGAAAGCACCACGATTCCACCTGCCGTGCCTCATAGTGTTAGCAATCCAGCTGAGGTCTTCAATAGCAACCACAGCGTTATCGTAAAAGTACGACAGGTAGGCGATTTCCTGTGCCGCTAGGATAGCAAGTTCTCTCTTCTTCCTCGACGCGGCTTCACGGTGAAGCTGTGCTTCATCAAGCGCCGCCATTTTGCCCTGCCGGTCATACAGGAGCGACCTTGCTTTCTTGAGAAGCTGTTTTACTTGACGTTCCGACGCGCGAACAGAATTCCAGAGGGAGTGTACCCGCTGAGAAAGTGTCGTTTCGTGAACAACCCTCCCGGTGTCGGAGTTTCGTACTACAACGGTTGCATAGTTGTTGATGCCGACATCCACACCAATGACATAGTCGCCGGAGAATTGAACGATGGAGTTGTCGGTTACGACCGAGAAGATAAAAACAGGTTGGTTGTTCTCGACCTTCACCAGCGGTAAGGTGACCTTACCCTCGGGGAACCGCACGTTATCGAAATTGAAAATCAGTCGATACCATGCACCGCGAATCACCATTTTGAGGACAATCTCACCAGTGGTAAACGGGTTGCTCTCGATAACCGCATACTGTCGGTCTACCGCACCAAGATTAACGTAGTCCTCTCCATAAGTGGGTGCTGAGGCGTTCATGGTGCGCTTCCAGCCCTGAGAAACATACTTAGAGGAGGCGCCGTTTACAGCATCAATGCGTTCCTGCCACGAACGAAAAGCCGTAACCACATTATGCTGAACCAGAAACTCTTTACGTGACCTACCGGACTTTCCAGTTGCCAGAAAATCAGGCATGGTTATACCAGCGCGGCGACCAGCAACCGCAGGCTGAACAACGTTCACATTCGCCAGCTCAGACCCGAGTTTCATGTCGTTACGAACAACATAAGTCGCGTAAGCAGAAATGTCACGTACCTCTGCGGCGAGCTCAGCCATAACAGGGGCGGCGTCCAGAACCTCACCATTCAAATCCAGGACACGAGAATGGCGCACGGCAAAAGCCTTGTACGCCTGATTCTTCGCCAACGCGCCCTCCTCTCTCAGGTATCGAGAATTTATTGACATTGCGTCTAATAACGCCAATACTAAAGTATATGTGCAATACCAACAAAATTGGCAACAGTCATCTAACACTTATGAGCATGGATAAGAATTCTCAGGACAACCGAAACCACGCCCCTGCTGAAAACCCTTACTTGCAGGCTTTGGGCATTAGTGAACCTAGCAGTAAAGCTAATTCTTCAGAGGATGCGCCTACTGTTGCAGAGCAAGCAGTAGCTGAGGGCACTACCCGGAAACTATCGCGGCGAACTCTTCTTCTGGGGGTGTGCGGGGCAATGGTACTCACTGCTGGTGGTGGCTTGCTGGTCGCCCGCCCTTGGGAAGTGGAAGATGTCGTCAAACAGACAGCCCCTGCCTCATTTGAAGTTACAGATGAGGATAAGCGAACAATTATTGAATTCATCGAGCAATTCATGAAGGTCGCCACTGATTTTGGGGTTGATGGAAATAAACTGACCCCCGACACCATCCGCAACGTGCGATACCTTGTCAAGACCAAGAACAACGGCTACAGTGCATACATGCGTTCCCGCTCAGATGCATACAAGAACACGCGCCAGTTCATCTGGGAAGGCTCCTCACTGTTCTACACGGCTGAGGAAGTATCCCGCTGGAATAAGGAAGCCTACCTACTGGATGAGCGAATGCCTACCTTCAAGCTCCAGGGGAGCCCCACAGTCTCGATTAGCCCTTCAGGTACCTACTACATCGACAACAACGGGGGTAGCCACCGTAAGGTATCTGCCCGCGTCGATTTCGTGACCAAAGAAACGGTGCGTGTTCAGGAATCAGATGGTGAAGGCTCTAACGGAGCATTCGCTGTTATGAGCAAAGAAATCCCGGCAACGGTGAATCTTGAGCTTATTGAGTCAAACTCTCGGTGGTACCTAAGCTCACAGACCGGAAGCTCTCGATACTTGCTGTCCACCTGGGATGAGTTCAACTCTTCAGAGTATGCGGAGTCTCAAAATACTGGTTTTGTGAAGGAGGGCGAGATTATCCCTACCCCTCTGAGTGAGAGAACACAGACTACTCCTTCACCGTCTACCAGTAAAGAAGCGGGTGCCTAGTGGCTGAGGAAAATCAAACTGAGACCCCTGGCAAATACTGCATTTACGGTCTTTACAACGGGACTTCATCTGAGGGGATATTGCATTCCCCTAGACATTTGAACGAGTCCCCGCCCCATCTGGCTATCTTCGGAATCGACGAAGAAACCGGCGAAAAGGTAGGGGTTGAACTGCCGTTGGACGCTGAGACTACACAGCAGATGATTTCTGATTTGCAGGCTGTGGCGAAAGCCTGGGTTGGAGAGGATGCGCGACCTGAGCGTCGCCCTTTCAGTAAAGCCTGGTGGCGAAGAATCCTGAAGGAATTCTTGTCGTGGGCATCGCAGAACAAGATTCTGGTCGCATTTCTTGTGTTTTGCGTAATCGTTTTCACCTTTGGCGTTACCTCCTGATTATCAGACGTACAAAGATAGCCACACCGCAATGGTGTGGCTATCTTTGTACGCCACCCAACTATAATCACCGGAGAGTAAAAATGCATAACATTCAGAAAACTGCAATTTATGCAACCTGTGAGGACGGGGTGCTAAATATCACAGGAGGCTGGGAGTGTTGGTTTGGCTAGGTGTTTTAGTGGTGGCGAAGGCTATCCCCGGGAAATAAGTTGCAGGCTGTGCGACGACCTAGCATAATGGAGCAATGCACAAAGAAACACTGAAACCCACATACTACTTCTCAGTTACACCTCAAGCAATCTACCCTCAACCTAAATCCTCGGTCGGTGACTGCGTGAAAGGTACGCTCAAATACCTACAAGCCCATCACCCTGAACAGCTTGCTGAGATTGGTGAAATTGCTGTCAATGAGGACGGCGACATTCTGCGCATAACCAGCCCTTTCAAGATGATTGGCGACGATGAAAACACTCTCAAACTAGAAGCAATGATTCAGGTCATTGAAGACCTAAAAGGTGCGGGATACTACACCGTCAGCACATCAGAAGATGTGTACTCCACATACACAGAATTGAACGATTAAAACACACAGGAGCGAGCGCATTACTATGGTTCAAAAATATGATAGTCGGTTGCGGAAGATTGAGGCTTTTTATTCGCCGAAGGAGTTTCGTGCTTTGGGGTATCGTGAGCGGTGGGAGGTGCGTGTGAGTGATGGTATTTGGATTACGCCGGAGAAGTTGGTGGAGACGACGATGTCGAAGCGGGAGGTGCGTGCGAATCCTGGGGTGGTTGAGGAGGCGGAGGTTTGGTTGAGGGGGTTGGTGGATTGTGTTCCTCCGTTGGCTCGTGTTTCTGAGTCGGGGCGTTCTTTTGCTTTGACTGGTGATGCTGTGCGTGATTGGCATCGTCGTCGTGGTTTTGAGGTGGGGGTGAAGCTGACTGAGAAGAATTTGCCTGCGCGTTTTTATGGTGGTTTGACTGAGGTGGAGGGGTTTGGGTTGGCTCCTTTGCGTCCGGTGGCGAATTTGTCGGTGCGTGTTTCTGTTGGGTTGAAGGAGGATTTTGTGCGGGCGTTGTTGGGTGTGGGGACGGTGTTTATTGGGCGTGATGGGCGTTTGGTGGTGCGTTCGGGTGCTCCTGAGCCTGCTTTGGGTATTATGCGGGGGGTGTTGGAGGCTCGGGGTGTGGATGCTTCGGTGCGTGTTTCGTATCCGTTGTATCGTCGTGAGGTGTGTGATGTGCCGGTGGAGTTTTTTGAGGGTACGGTTACGTTGTGGACGACGTTTGTGAAGAGTATGTTGGCTCCTTCGTTGCGTGAGACGGTGAATTTGTTGTTGGGGCGTGGTGTGGAGGAGCAGGATTCGTATTATGCGGGGTTGGTGGCTGAGGCGTTTGGGAAGTTTAGTGAGGCTGGTGGGGTTCCTTTTGGTGGGTATTTGGCGTCGTCGTTGCCTAATTGGGTGAATGATTTGCCGAGGCAGACGATTGGTTCTCCGTTGGCTAATTTTCAGGCGAATCGTAAGCGGGCGATTAGGGAGCTTCAGGTGGAGGGTGGTTTTGGTGAGGGGCATTGGTTTGGGGATGGGGAGTTGGCGGAGCGTATGGGTTTGGGGGTGGAGGAGTATCGTCAGTTGAAGGATGCGCATGAGAATTGGAAAAAGGTGCGTATGTCTGAGGAGTTGAGTTGGCGTGAGAATGGGCAGGAGCGGGTGAGTTATCATTTGGACCCTGCGGCTGGTTCTCGTCGTGATTTGGGTGTGGCGGCTGATTTGTTGTTGGCGTTGTTGGAGGCTGGGGTTGAGACGGGGGATGTTGAGTCGTGCGAGTTGTGTTTGGGGGCTTTGGCTGTTGCGGAGGATGCGTCTCAGAAGTTTTTGGAGTTGAGGGGTGTTCCTGAGCGGTTTAAGGTTGTTTTGATGGGGAAGTTTAGTGAGCGGCGGAGGGTGTCTCTTGCGGAGGAGTGATGCTGTGGGTGTGGGGTATCGGCGTATGGGTTGGGTGGGGTGTTTGTTTGCTGGGTTGTTTTTTGTGTTGCCGTTTGGGGTGGGGTGGCTGGTTTTGAGTGTGGCGGCTCGGTATGAGCAGTTGGTGGCGGTGGGTGTTTTTCGGTTGCAGGAGGCTTATAATCCGGGTGTGGGGTCTGGGGCGGCTGAGCTTAATGGTGTCTATGAGGCTCGGTATGCGATAATTGGTGTAGTATTTTTGGTCTGTTGGGTTATCTCAGCAGTTATCACATTGGTATCTACTAGGCGGATTAAGAAGTGAAGGAGCCTGCTGTTATGAGTAAGGATGAGTCTGTGAGTGAGTCTGTGAATGTTGCGGAGGTGCCTGCTGGTTCTGCGCCTATTGTGCGGAAGTGGGCTACGCATTTGGTAGCTTTTGCTGGTGGTGCCGCTGTTGTTACCGGCATGGCGTTTGGTGGGCTCATTCCTACTGGTTCTGCTTCGACAGCGTCTAGTGGTTCTACTGCTTCTGTGCAGAAGGTTGTTCGGAGCGTGTCTGGTAAGGATGCTGACACGATGAAGCGTGAAGCGACCGAGAAGCTGACTCAGGTTCTGAAGAGTATTGCTGAGACTGCTGACCCGAATGGGATTGGTGATGAGGTGAGTGCTGGTAATTATGAGCATGTCCCTGAGATTTTGAAGAATTCTGTGGTGGGTGAGACGGACGCGTCTAAGCAGGCGTCGATGGTTGCGGTGATTTATTTGGCGGCGGGGTTGGGTAACGCGATGGGTGGTGCCCAGAATATTGCACCGATTAGCGACCAGGCGGTTCTAAACACTGCTGAAGCCATTACTGAAAGTGGAACCGTCCATATCCCCCAGAGTATTTATGTCCGTACGAAGCGACCTGTCTCTGTCTCGATGGTCTACTACCCGGAGTCTAATGAGTGGAAGATTGATGGATTCACTCTGATGCTCATGGAGGTTTCTGCGGCTGTGGACCAGCAGAATAGTGCTACCGCTTCTGCGCCCGCCTCTGCTTCTTCTGACCCGAAAACACCTGCACAGTAACCTGTTATAAGAAGAACTACCCCCGATGAGAATCTTTTATCATTCGGGGGTTTCTTTTTGGAAGGACCCACCCATGAAACCTATCGTTTTTCACAAGATTGAGCTCGAAAATTTCCGCAAGCATGAGCATTTCGAGGTCGCGTTCGACGATAACGCAATCACCCACATCAAAGGCGGTAACGGTTCTGGTAAATCTTCTGTCGTGAACGCTATCCCTTGGGTTCTATTCGGTAGCCTACCTACGGGGGTTAAAAGGAACGTGCTCCTCCGTAGAGAAGGTACACCTGGCGACAAGATTACCCTTGCACGCCTGACCTACAGCGTGGGGGATGAAAAATTTATTGCGACAAGAAAAATGAACCGCCGGGGCAGTATCCAGGTCTCTCTTGAGGAAGTCAAAGAAGATGGTTCCGCTGTACTGCTCAGTGGGAACACTGTCTCGTCTGGCAACGAAGCGATTGCCCGCTCTCTAGACGGCGTGCCGTCTAGCGTCTTCAACACGGCTATTTTCTTTTCCCAAAATAATGCAGACATATTCCTACGTGAGCGACCTGAAGCTCGGCGTGGAATTGTAGAACAGGCAACCGGCATCACAGCTGTTTCATGTGCGTTGGACGAGATTCGTGTTGCGCGTCTGGCAAATAAGCGAGAAATTGAGCGTAAGACCGTAGATAGGGTTGGGGTTGAACGTCGTGCGGCGCAGGTGCAGGAACTGGAAGGGGCTGTAGCTAAAGCGGCAAGTCACTTGCGGGGACTACGTATTGAGTATGAAAACTTGTCGAAGGAACGCCACCGTGTGTATGAGGAGCTAAATCGCTTGCGTGAGGGGCTTCGCGTGCGGGAGAATGCGACGGCGAAAGTGGCAGAGGGCAAGCGGTTGAAGGATGTTGGTACGCGTAACCATGAGTTGTTTTCACGTGATGTTGAGGTATTGGACCGACGGATTACAGGTGGGTCTGGGTCTGCTTTGAGCTTCGATGTTGCTTCTGCAATGTTGGAAGAGAAGCGTGAGCATCTGCGGGTGAAACAAGAGGAGCAGGCGGCTTCTGCGGCTCAGTTGAAGAGCTTGAAGGGCGAGCGTGAAAGTCTTTTGGGAATTGTGGAAGGGTGCGGCTTTGACGGCGTAGATGATGCTGGGCTTGAGTTGGAACGTCTTTCTGAGCGGGTGTCTTCCTTGGAGGGTGCGCGTGATGATTTGAGTGCCCAGTTGCGGGGTGTGGAGGATGAAGAATTAAGTTCCGCACGCCGTGTGCGTCAGCAGATTAGCGAGCGTGGGCATGTTTGCCCTACCTGTGGTCAAGGGATTCCTGACGTCGATGTGAAGCTGGGAGATTTGGATAAGCGTATTTCCGAGTTGGAGGGTGTTCGTGATGATTTGAGTGCCCAGTTGCGGGGTGCGGAGGATGACCTTGGAGAGGCTATGGGTGCGCGTGATGATTTGGGCGCTGTACTTTCGGCTTTTCAGCGGCTGGGTGTTATTGAGGGGCTGGTTCCTGGGTTGGAGATGGAGTTCAAGAAATTGGGTAAGGCTGTAGGGGTGGCTGAGGGTGATTATCGGTCTGCAATGATGGTTTTTGAGGACGCAAAGAAGGGTGAAGAGCTTTCATCGGAGTTGGAGTTGAAGCGTAAAGCTTTGGCTGAGGCTTTGGGTCAGATTGAGATGGGCGGTCGGCTGATTGCTGAGGGGCGTGGGGTGTTGTCGTCTGCTGAGCATGTTTCGGCTCGGATGGTCGAATCCAAGGAGAAGAAGCATCAGGCTTTGGAGAAGTCTTTGGCGGAAATGAAGGGTGTGGGGATTAAAGCTAGGGACAACCATACCCGGTTGGTGGGTGAGTTTTCTGGATTGAAGGCTCGTCTGGAGTATGAATTGGGTGAGGTGACGGCTTATGAGTCTCTTCTTGTGGAACGGGATAAGATTCTTGCTGTGGAGGGCGTGCTTCAGGAAACGCGTGCAAAGATGTCTGCGGAAACAGTTCCTCTGTTGAACGAGTATGCTTCAGAGTTGGTGGCTGGGTTTACAAGCGGTGCGATTTGTGGTGTTACTGTGGGGGATGATTTTACGATTACTGCTCATTTTAGTGGTGGTGGTAGCCGCGATGCGGCTTTGTTGTCTGGTGGGGAGGCGGCGGCTGTTTCTCTTGCGCTGGGGTTTGCGTTGTCGAAGGTCGTGGGTGGTGGGTCTAATGCTTTGGTTCTTGATGAGGCGTTTACGGCGTACGATGCCAATAATCTTGAGTCTACGGTTAGGACTATCCGGTCACAGATGGGTGCTCGGCAGATTATCTTGATTGCGCATAATGATGTGGTGGATAGTATCTCTGACCAGCAAATTTGCCTGTAGGTATGCTGAGGAAGGGGCGCTGTTCTATCCTCGCTGGTTTTGTGGTGGGTGCTGGTGATAGAATGTCACCCGAGTCGGTTTGTTTTGAGAAGCTTAGGTTGTCTTTGAATGTACTCGTGTATTGTGAAGCTGAGGGTTAAACCTTTGGCGGAAATTTTGGATGAGCATTTGGAACGTTTGATGCGTCAGGAATTTGAGAAGATTCGGCGTAATCGTGTTCCCGCTACTGTAGAGCCTCCTACAGGGGATTTGCTGTCCCCTGAGCGGGTTGGTGTTATCCGGGAGAATTTGAAGATTCAGGCACTTGATGCGCTTCGTCGCTATTGCAACGACCCTGCGGCGACTCTGGAATCCGAGTATGTACACGTGAAAGTTCAGGCTTCCTCTCCGGTGGGTGAGCCTTATCGACCGGAGCGTAACACTACTATGGTTATCCCTGGTCTGGACATTGCCCCTGTAGAGCAGGAGGTGAAAGAATACCGGGTGGATGGTGCTGATGCGTGGTCTGCTCTCACTGAGGGTAAGTGGCTTGAATGGATTCAAGGCACAATCCAACTGGTAGACAAAGAGCCGGAGCGGGGTAAAAAATTTATTGAGCCTGCCCCTAATCTGCCTAACGCTGTGCACAGCAGAATCCTCGAAGCAATTGAGGTGGGCGCTAAAATGGGTGCTCTCTCTTATTTGGAATACGACCGACTCGGATACTAGCTTATGCCCAGAAAAAACAACCCTTATGGATACACCGTCAATGAACAACGGCTAGAGCGTGATGTTCTACGGTGGGATTCCGAAGAATCGCCGGCAAAAAAACTTCCTGCTGGGTCGAGAAAAATCCATACCAAAAACCGTGGGGACAGAGTCGTCCTTACAGAAAAGGCACTTATCAATGCCGCCGCCGAAGAAGCGATGCGTGTAGCAGGTATCCCTAAAGAAGACGTACAGAACGTTATTGCCGCCTACAAAAATGTTGCTATGGCGGCAATCGGCAACGGCGTCGATGTAGACCTTCTGGGCATCAGTAAAATCAAGGTCAATCTCACCACCCCCACCGAGCAGAACCCTCAACGCACATCTAAATCACCTAAGCGACTTACCACCAGCTCTGAAGACATCACCTCTGGTCTAGCAAGGCTGGGTGAAGAACGTCCCGACCTGACCTTCACCCCGAACAACTGGTACACGCTACTTTTCGAGCACGGCTCACACATTCCTAGAACCCCCGGCAAACGGTACAAAGAACGAGACGCTAAACGAGCCGAAGGTCGAATAACAGCCCGTCGCGGCGAGCGCACTTACCAGCAGGCTCTGAATGATTTGAAGGTGGGTAGGACTAGATACGAGCGTGAAGCTGATATATAGAAAGCGGTTAGTTACCTCTGATTGGTTGCTGGTGACTCCTTGAATGGTAGGGGTCTCTGGGCTTGAACGGGAGTTGCACTTATGATGGTGTGGCTCCCGTTCTGCTATATATGTTTTGGTTATAACCTTTTCCATCTTCTAGTGACGGACAGACTTTTTGATGATTAGCAATACTTTCTGGACTGATGTGGCTTATGAGCCTACCCGCCGGGTGCCGTTGAATGCTTTTGTGCGTTTTGTGGCGTCGGTTTTGCTTGCTGTTATTTTTGCTGTGGCGGTGGCTCCGGTTGGTATGCAGGGTGCTTTTGCGGCGGATGATGGGGATAAGAAGTCTGTTGAGAAGTTGGAGGAGTCGAAGAAGCAGTTGGGGGTGACTGAGGGTGGTGATGCTGGGTTTGAGCAGATTTTGAAGAAGGCTCGTGGTGAGGGTCAGAAGTCGTCGTTTGTGACGGTTTTGAATCGTGTTCTTCAGCCTGGGTATATTTATAATCATCCGAGGTCGAGTACTGATGGGTATTATCAGGGGAATACTAAGTGGTCTTGTGATGTGAATGACCCTAATAGGGGTTTGCTGACTTATCATAACTGTGATGTTCCGAATTTTACTGCTGATTTGGGGCAGAATTTGTTTAGTGCTTTGAAGCCGGGTGGTGTTTTGGGTGGTGGGGCTGAGTCTGCGAAGCTTGAGGTGTCGTGGTTGGGTTTGCCTACGGGTGTGAAGTCTGTTCCGTCTGCCGCCGCCGCTCGGGTTGAGAAGTACACGGCTTTGGAGTTGTTTGGTTATAATTTGCGGGTGACTCGTTATGAGGGGGAGTTTGACCATATTCAGGTGCAGACTCAGGCTCGTTTGATGAGTAATTTTGGTGCTTCTCAGACGCTTGCTCTTGGTGTGAATGCTATTTTTAATGGTATTACTGAGGGTGCTTCGGGTGCTGTGGCGGCTTTTAAGGATGAGGTGAGTAAGGGTAATTATTTTGGTGCTCTTGCCGCCGCTTATAATGGGGGTACTCAGTCTTCGGTTGCCGCCGCGATTGAGACTATTCTTGATACTTCTGATGCTAACGTTATGGCTACTCGTGGTTATGCGCGTGTGGGTATTGATAAGACTTTGTATAATGCTCGGTCGGCGACGAATGCTGAGATGGAGCAGGAGATTGTTAATACGATTGCGGCTCTTATTGCGGGTAGAACTCCTGAAGAGGTGCGGTTGCCGGATGATTTGAAACAGCTTCGTGTGGCTCCTGCTCAGCCTAGTGCGGGTGGTACTACTTGTACTGTGACGAATCCTGATGGGACTCTTACGACTATTTCGAAGTTGGCTTCGGAGGCTGATTGTGAGGAGTCTGCTAAGACTGCCAATATGGAGAACCCTTCCTATAAGTGGGATGGTACGGATAAGCCTACTGAGTCGTTGAAGGATTGGAAAGAGCACAATAAGGGATGGTTTGAAGCCGCCAACAAGTATGGTCTGACCTGCAACGTGGATGAAGATGAGAGTAAGCGTGAGGAAACTCTTTCGGCGTTTTACTCCTGTGTGCCTACCGCGTATGAGGCGGCGGCTAAGAAGTACTCCAAGGAGAAGGAAGGTGAGGCAGGTAAGAAGCTTGCTGAGCAACTTAGCCAGCCTGGATTTATCAACGACTTCCTACGCAAAAACCTCTCTGCGAACTTCGCTAACCCTGCGAACCAGTACTACTGCACGAACCTTGACGGAACCGACAAGCTCGACAGCAACGGCAAACCCATGAAGCTGTTCACTGAGACAGGCGGCTACAACCCTGACTGCCTGCACACCCGAGCACCCATCCAAGGTGGACTCTACGGCACCGGCGACGGAGAAATCAAGGACACCCGCCGCCAGCTCTACGACTCCTCACTCAGCACCGCCCTGTTCGACTCTAGCGGCACAATGGCTGACTGGGCGAACGCAGGAATCATGTCGGCAGGAGCCATTACCCGTTTCGCTAACGCCGCCCTGAACCTTGGCATGTCACCTCTCATGCAGACCTTCGGAGTCGATAACCTCATCGCCCAGGTGATTGAGACTCTTCGAGATAGCGCGTTCTTCCCCTTCCTGTCCACAGCTACACTGATTGGTCTCATCCTGCTTGCTGTCCGAGCGATGCTTTTCAAAAAAGGCGGTTTGAAAGACTTCATCAAATTCCTTGGAGCTTTCCTGCTCATTGGCATCATCGCCACAGCAACCCTCCTCAAGCCTCACGAAACTATCCGCACCATCGACCGGAGCGTCAATTTTGCAGACGCATTCATCGCCAAAGCACTAGTCACTGACATTATTGGGGACGAAATCTGTAGCTCTACTGGCACTAAATCCAGTATCAAATTCAGTACCACCCGCTCTGACGCAGACCCTGCCACTCGTGCGCTCATGTGTGAAGTCTGGCGGATGAATGTCCTCTCCCCCTGGAGCTACGCACAATGGGGTACAGGTTATAACAACCTTTACGCGGTGGACGCGAAACGCCCGGTCACCGCAAATACCCTCACCAACACCAACTCTGCACAGGTTAGCCGCGCACCCGTCCAAATGGGTGCAGGTGTAACCGTGAACAACTGGGCGCTCTACCAGTTGGACTTGATGACCACCGGCACCACCACCGAAAACAACCCCAACCGCACCGCAGGTGTGACCAACAGAGACCTCTACCGAATCGTCGATGTCCAAGCAGGACCCAATAACGGTGAAGGAACCGACCCCAGATACCTGCGCGCCTGGGCAGGTCGTGAAGGTTCATCCCGTGCCCTCGTCGGAACACTTTCCCCCATTGCCGCCCTCGCTACTGGCGTCACCGTCGGGTACTACTCGGTGGTGAAAGCGGTGGTGAAAGCAGTGCTTCTGCTGATGATGGTCATCCTGCCGTTTGTCCTGCTCATGGCTCTGCTCGGTCGCCCTGCGAAGAAGGGAACCAAGCACTATGTGGGTACCGTAATCGGTCTGTACATCCAATCCGCAATGCTCACCTTCGGTCTGTGCCTGCTGTCAGTCGTCCTCATCAACCTGACAGCATCCGTGGACTCCTACATCTACATCTTCCTGCTCCAGACCATCATCTCCATCCTGATGCTCCTCTGGACACGAAAGCTGATGAAGAAGGTCATGCGCGGCTCGGGAGCCCTCGGCTCCGTAAACATGACCGACACCAAAAACATCCTCAGCAAGAGCGAGATGGGCAAACGAGCTGTACGCACTCTGGAAATGGCTCCCGGACGATTCAAGCACGCCGCCGTCAGCGGATACACCAAAAACGGTATCCGTGGCGCCCTGCAAGAATCTGCCCAAGCCGTCGAGCTTAAGAAGATTTTCAGCAAGCCTGGACGTGAAGGAGCATTGCGCACCATCACCACCGCCCGAGCTACAGGACTCGCCACCGCCCGCGAATCTGTCCAAGACCTCGACAACTACAAGAACGTCAGCAAGATTGCAGACAACTTGGCACAAATCACCGCCGCCGAGCAAGGAGTTGTGTCGAAGGGCTCCAGTATCTCTGAGCTCAAGAGCGCCGGGGACATCCGCCGAGCACGCAAGGCAACCGAAGCCTACAACAAGGTGCAGGATGCAAAGCGTGCCGAAGTTGAAGAGAACCTGGAGAAGGAATACGAGGCACAGCGCCAACAAGCCGAGCTTGCAGGCATGGACTGGACACGCCCCTCAGACAATGAACACAAGAAGTCCGTAGACCTCATCCTCCAAGAACAAGAACGCGCAGAAGAAGCCGGTCGAAGTGTCATGCACGAACACATCCAACAGCAGATGTCCGGCAAACCTGTACCCAAGAGCGAGCGCTACGACATCCAATCGGACGACCGGTTCACTGACGCGGAGAAGGCAATCCACAAGGTCTTGGGTAATGAGCGTGAGTTGAGCAATGCCGTGAAGTCTAAGGTTTCTCAGGTGAAGTCTAATGTGACGGATGCGGTTAGTTCTTCGGCGGCTGTGCAGGCTGTGCGTAAGGCTTTGACGACTCCGCCGGATGTTGTGCCGGAAGAGGTTGCTGAGGCTCTTGCGATGTCGAGGGTTGAGGTGTCTCAGCTTCCTGTGGAGCGGTTGCGTCTTCTGCGTGAGTGGTTGGAGGCGAACCAGGGTACTGATTATCGTAATGAGCGGGCGGAGTTGCTGGAGTATGTGCTTGAGGCAATCCGCTATAAGGAAGATGCGTAGGAAAGGAATCTGGCTTTTATGCGGACGAACTCTGCTCTAGCGGTAGCGCCTGTTGAGGTTACCCCCCTTAGTACTATTCGTAAAGGTGCTAAGGGGGTGTGGCGTGCCCTGGGTGCGGTGTTTGCGATGGTTCTTGTGGTGGTGGGTGCTTATTCTGGGTTGGTGCATAAGCCTGCTCAGGATGCTCATGCTTTGGATGTGTCTAAGTGGGTGTTGTGTGGGTTTGGTCAGGGTAGTGTTCCTGCTCAGTTGTATCAGTTTTCTCAGAGTAATGACCTTCAGTATGAGGTGTTCAGTAAGTCGGCGGTTACTAGTGGGCAGTCTACCCCTGATAGTGGGGCTAATATTCTGCTGAAGCTGGTGGGTGTTGATTTGGAGAAGAACAATCAGCAACTCGTTATTGGTGGTACGGATATTAGTAATGGTTCGGGGTTCAATAAGGGTGCGAAGCTGAACTTTTTTGACCGGTTTGGTTTGGGTGGTTATCAGTTCACTGCTTATACCGGTGAGTGGCGTTATGTGGTGATTGATGCGTGTGCTGATAAGCCTGAAGCTAAAGACCCTAAATCGAACCAGTACTACGATACGCGTCTTACCCCTATGGCGACGTGGGATAGAGCGAGCGCGTCTCAGGACCCTCGTACGATGGTTTATGCGAATGGTCAGACGGCTCGGCATGCCGCCGCTGTGGGTACTTTTATTGGTAACCTGGCGTTGGGTGCTACCACTTGGGTTGTTGGTTTCTTCCTTGCCTTGTTGATGATTTCCTTCAAGGATGTCGGTAAGCTGATTGGTTTGACTGATATTTTGGTGGGGTCTAAGCCGGGTCAGCTGGGTGGCATCCTGGATAGTGTCTATGGGCAGATTTTCTTGTTGCTCGCTATCCCGATTTTTGTGTGGGCGGTAGTCTCTAACTTCTATCCTCTGGCTACTGGTAAGCCTTTCCCTGGTACGGTTGAGCATACTGGTCGCCCTGGGCGCCGGTTGAGCATTGCCGTGGTCACTGCAATCTTCAGTATCGGTTTCATCACGGCGGCACCAGTTCTGATGCCTATCCCGAACCGTGTAGCGGCTTTCGTGCAAAGCATCACCATCAAAGCCACCACCGAAGAACTAACAAGCATGGGCGGCTGGTGCACCACCGAGGTAGGCACCAAACCGACCAGCACCTATGATGCTCGTAGCCGTGCCGCTGAGAAAGGTGACGGCGGCGTCCTCAAACGCCTCAACACCGCAGGCAACGACATCAGCCAAATCGTCAGTGAAAACTACGGCGAAATCGTCGCATCCCAACTATCCTGCACCTTCAGCAAACTCTTCATCTTCGACCCCTGGGTACAAGGACAATTCGGCGTACCCGCAAACCACCTCTGGGCAGAAGGCAAAGACATCCCCGAATGGGCTAAAGACGGCAAAAAACTAGGCAACAGCAATGGTGCGTGGGTAGGTGACGCATCCGTACCAATGGGCGGCGAAACCACCCTCAACAACTGGGCACTCTACCAACTCTCCACCCAAACCACCGGACACCTCCCCACAGGCAACGAAACAGCCGGAAAAGCACGCGAATCCCAAGGCGTAGCAACCGACTGGTGGCGCATCGTAGACGCACTCAGCAACTACAACGAAAAAGACATCGACCTCAAAATCCCCCAAGCCAAAGACCTCCCCTCCAACGTCTCCAACGGCGAATGGGCACGCCCCACCGAAGCCGCAATGACCTCACCCTACGGAAACCGACCCGAACTCGGAGACGTACACAAAGGCGTCGATTTCGGCGCACAATGCGGCGCACCTATCTACTCCGCAGGCAACGGCAAAGTCGTCTTCGCCCAAAAAGCCTCCGACGGCGCAAACGGCATCATCATCCAACACAACGGCTACGCCACAATGTACTGGCACATGCAAGACGGCTCCCTTAAAGTCAAAGTCGGAGACGAAGTCAAAGCCGGACAAGAAATCGCCTCCAGCGGAGACACTGGGCACGCATACGGATGCCACCTGCACTTCGAAGTACGACCCGGAACCGACTGGGGCAACCAAGAAAACGTCACCGACCCCCAACCCTGGCTCAAAGAACGCGGAATCGACCCCACCAAAGCAGGCGACGGACTCTCCCCCCACGCCGCCGTCACCTCCACCAACAACAACGGCTCCGCAATCGAAATCACCCGAGGCGAACAGGACATGAACTCCAAACCCCTCGAACCCTGGAACACCTGGACAGGCGCATCCGGCGGAACCCGAATCGGAGCAGGACTATCAGCCCTCATCGTCTCCATCATCGCCCTCTTCGTCCCCTCCATCATCGCCCTCCTCACCACCGTCACAACCATCACCCTCCAAATCTTCATCATCATCGTACCCTTCGCCGCACTCGCGCTAATGACTGGTACAGAGAAGGGTATCGCCTTCGCAAAGAAGTACGGCGAGCAGGCTTACCAACTTTTCCTCCTACGAATCACCCTCGGACTCCTACTCACGCTCTCTGTCATCTTCACTCTCTGGTCATACACCATCATGGCAACCGTTGGCTGGTGGCAAGGCGTACTCCTCATGGCACTACTCTCCGTCGTCCTCTGGGTAGCTAAGGACAAGCTCATCGCAATCGCCGAAACCTATGCTGGGGCTCTTGTATCCAAACCCTCACGCCTCGTAACCGGACTACTGAGCCGCACCAAAGCCGCCGCAGGAATCGGAACAGCCGGAACAATCGGAGGCATCACCGCAAAAACAGCAGGAGGCTCCTTCTTCAAAGGCGCACACACCGCCGCCGGAGACAAAACCCGCGACGCATTCAACAAAACCAAAACCGGACGACGAGCACTCAGAACCCTCGCCGTACCCGCCAACTACGCACCCGAAATCCTCCGCAAAGCTACAGGACACACCGCAAAGACCAGCGAGCCCATCTTCGTCACTTGCTTCTCATGCGAAAAGACATACAAACACGGAGAGATTCAAATGTGGCGCGACCAAGACACCAACCGCATGTACTGCCAAACCTGCGTACAACGCGGACGTGTAGCAAAAACCGACATGCTCACACGAATCAAGACTAAAGCCGATGAGCGCCAGGCGAAGAAACGCTCCGAACCGCGAGAGGATACTTATCTGAAAATGGCGCTCGCCCAGCCGCATGTTCATCCTGCGAACATTAAGAATGCTGGTGATGCTTTCAATGCGTATGAGACTCTTACCGATGCCGCCGCAAACAGTATGGCTCGTCATTATCGTACGGTGCATGATGATAAGCTTGCCACCGTCATTAGCTACGAGTTGCCGGAGGAGTTTAAACCTTATCTGAATGTTGAGGCGTACGAGGTTGCTCGTGATAATGATGACTTCACTCGTATGCGGTTCTACTGGGCGCAGGCTATCAAGTCTTTCGTGGAGGAAGAGCTTGGTTACACGATTAACCGCGACTCTGCGGAGATGGTCAATGATATTCAGCGTAAGATTGACCGGTACTCGCCGTGGTGGACGATGGACCCCAACGCTAAACGTGAGGATGAAAACGTTACGGATAGTGACAGTTGGAACGTCAGAAAAGACCCTAACGATAAGGTAGAATAGAGTAGCTACCCCTGAAGAATTGGAGAAAAAAAGACATGGCACTACCGAAGGTAGACATCCACTTTATTGGACGTACTTCTAAGGATATCCCTACTCTGCGGAATACCCCTACCGGAAACAAAGTTACAACCGTTCGCGTCGCTGTAACCCCCAAGCGGCTTGCGAAATCTTCCACCCCTGGAGCTGAGAAGCAATATATTGATGAGACGACTCAGTGGTATGATGTGGAAATTTGGAATCAGGAAGCTGAAGGCGTCGTAGAGACGATTCAGAACGCTGGCGGAGAGTCGATTGAACTTGAAGTGAGTGGCGAGCTTACCCACCGGAAGTGGCAGGGTAAGGATGGGACTGAGAAGGTTTCTTACGAAGTTAAGCGAGCCTCAGTAAGTATCCCGTTCACTGGTTCCCAGTCGATTACTGCTGTCAAGAAGCCTTACCAAGGCAATGGCAATTACCAGAACCAGCAGGCGGCATCTGCTCCTCAGCAGGGCTACAACCAGCAGGCACCCCAGGCGCAGGGCTACCAGCAGGCACAGCACCCTGCGCAGAACACTAACTATGATTGGGGTGCCCCGGCACCTCAGCAGGGTTACGATAACGCCCAGTGGGGGGCTCCTGCATCTGAGGATGAAGCACCCTTCTAGGAGAAAGTAACCTAGATTCCAAAAAAGAGTGTCCTTCCCGTGAAGCTTTACAGCTGAGGGGAGGGCACTCTTTTGCTATGCCCTTTGTATGGGCGATTTTACTATTCCACTTATCCTTCTTCTTCTTTATCTTCTTCTGACTCCAGTAACTTCTTTTGCGCTGAAGCGGTTCGACCGGCGGCGTGAGGCTAAGCTCCTCGAAAAGAATAAGGGTCAGGGTAAAGCGGCGCGGATGCAGAATGCGTACAATCCTATTTACCCTCGGTGGAAGAAGCACATCAAATACGCGAATAGGGATTCTCGGCATGTCGCTATTGCCCTGCCTAAAATCCCTGGTGTGAAGCAAAAAGGTGGTACTGAGGGGGAGAAAGAAGGTGCTTCCAACCCTTCGACGTTTGAACTGCCCAAAGTGAAGCGGTGGATGGTTACGTGGGGCATCTATCTGGCTGGCGCTATCTGCTGGCTAGTGGCTCCGCTGACCAAGCAATACCTTGCCCTCATGCCTGCCGGGTTTGCGTTTTGGGTACTCTACATCATTATTTCGCTCATCTCTCCCAAACGTCTTCTTAAAGCACGTGCAGAGGTCGAAAATAAGCTCGCGACTTTCGGCAAGACCCTCCTGAAGGCAGAGGACGAGACGGATTGCTACACTGTCTACCAGTGGGATGAAGAGACCATGTTGGAGCCGGTCACTTTGACCTACAAAGTGCCGCTGACCTTTCCCCCTGCCGGTGGACCCGAGCAGGCGCTCTTGAAATGTTTGACAGCGTTCGTCACCGATTCAAGAACTTATGTCCTTGACACCACAGAGGGAAAGACTGGGCTAAACCTCCACAAAGGCACACTGGACATCCGGGCTAAACCTCCGATGCCTACAGTCGCCATTTTCAAACCCCACTTCATCTTGGATGAATGTGTTGAGCCTGGCTTGTTTGCTACTGGGTTTGGTGACTCTGGTGGCATGCTCATGCCCAAGGAGCCAGGAAGTGAAGAGATGGTGACGGTCATGTACTGTAACCTCTCCGGTAAAGGTGTTCCCCACGCCGAGAAATACGGCAAAGACCTTGATTCCCCTCCTGGACCTATGGTTATGGTCGTAGGACCCACCGGCTCGGGTAAGGCTGAATCGCTTGACGACAACATTAAGCGTAAGCGTTTCTATGTCACTATCAATGGTGTCCGCTATCGTGTGAAGGATGTCCCGTATGACCCTGAAAACCCCACAGCAAAGCTCCCCGAGCGCGTCTAAAGAAGCCCTGCCGCCTGGTTCCGTGGTTGAAATTAGGGGACGTGAGTATCAAGTCGGTACACGCCGTAAAACTCGCCCTGCAAAGAAACGTGGACATATCCCCGGTCACCCGCTGGATATTTCACTGAAAGTAACGTCTTCGACGACGACTGCGCCCTACGGCTTCAGCATCAAAGTGCTACCGTCTTCCTACTCAGGCTACTCCATCTTTACGCCCTCGTTGGACAATCATCTAGGCATTTTCTGTGACGACTCTGAACCAGAGGTCTTGGAAGAGCTCATTGAAAATTTTGTGTGCAATGAAGATGCCCGAGGTGGCGCCCGCATCTGGCAAGCACCTGCAAGGATTGTGGACTGCACCCCGGATGGAAAATTCTCCCAGCATAAATTCCGTGAGCGGGTGGTATCCAACTCCTACCACGCGCACCTCCCTGGTGCTGAGCAGAAAGTATTACAGCACCTGGATAAAGCAATCAGTGAGATGCGGCGTAGATGCCGCCAGTTGGGGGCTGTAGCGCCGCCTAACCGGGGATACGACCTCATGATGCTGTGGCTAGAGCCCACCCAGGCTGAACGCCTGGCTGTGGAGCACGGAGAGCTACTGGAACGAGTGATAAGTTCAGCAGGGCTTATGCATGTACCCATTATTTTCCTGGTCGAGGGAGAAGCTACACATGCGGATTCCTTCGTCCGCTCCCTAAACCGTGCAATGTTTTTGGGTGATGAAAACAAGGCGTACATTTTGGAGATGATGACCCAAGTACAACAAGACCTAGACGGCTCTCAACTCCGTGTAGTGGACACCAGTTCTCACCGTTACCCGGTCGGATTCGAACCTGTTTGGATTGAAGAGCGTCAGCGCTTTGTCATGTCCTCCCTCTTCACATACCGGCATCATGGCGCTTCCCTGCGAGCCGAGTTTGAAAAAGACGCTGTTGAGCATAACCGCCAGGTGTGGGATGATTTTCTAGCGAGCATCAACCCCGGCTTGTAACCCCCTATATTTTGGAGTCTTTATGTCAGATATTGGAATGAACCTAAAATTTAGGTCTACCGACAGAGTCTTCACTAAACCCAATAGTGAAGAAGATGCTCTCCCCAGCGTATCCTCAGACAGGATTGAGCCTGAGACCTCGGCACCTGATTCTGATGAACCCACCTCGCCGGAAAAAGAACCTGTAGATAGTGGCGACTTGTCTTTCCTAGAGGAAGACGACGGCACCCCCGTCATCAGCTTCCACGAGCTGAAAAAGCTGAACCTTGACGTTGAGCTCGAAGCTGTCGAGGAAACGGTGCAGGTTCGTGATTTGCGGGTTGGGGACTGGATTCTAGATGCCGATAATAACTGGCAACCTTTGTGGGGTCTTCTCCCCATCCATTACCCGAAGTCCATGCTTGCCATTGAGATGATTGACGGCGCGCAGGGCAATTTTGGTGGCACCCACTTGGTGAGTTACAGGCTTGCCCATGACACCTTGATGTTCCACCAACGGCTCCGTTTTTCACGCCGGGCTTTGAAACAGCTTTCGCGCAGGTCGATTGATGAGCTTGAGTACGTTGCGCGATTGGAGGAAGACCCTAAGAAGCCTTATTTTGTGGCGGCGAACGACTTCTTCCAAGTGATTGCCTGCCATACCTGGCATAACCTGCCGGTGGATGGTTCTGGAGACCACGACGGGATTATGGCTCTGCGTGTCGTCTTTGCTCGCACAACACTAGCTGTGGGGCATATGACTGAGGACAACGAAGAATACGAGGATTTGATTAAATTCTATTTCCCGGAGCTTGCCGAGGCAGAGGAAGAGACTGGGTCTGATGGGTTGCAAGAGCTGGTGTTTCGATGCAGAGCCAAGCTACTTGCTCGACAGCTGTTGCTCTTGCTGGATACCCGCAAATATGCAAAGGAATTCACCGGCAAGTCGTTGCCGTGGTGGTGGTGGGCAAATCCTGGTCACTACAATTACGGGGGTATTGAGATTGGTCGTGTTGAGTCTTTGGAGAAACTTGCTGAGCGTTTTGAGATGAACCCAACTCTAGAGGTTGAACTCCCCGATTAACGATATTTCCTACAGGTCTGGCACATAGGCGTTTTTTGCCTGTGTGCTAAACTTGTCTTTGCAACCTTTGACTTATCGGAAGGGTATTTTGCGGGTATGTCGCAAAGCCAACTTGAACAGCGTAAACAGCGGTACGTAGACCTTCAACATTGGGTTCTGGGTGCCGCTTTAGCAAGCCCTGAAGCTTTGGCACAACCGATGCTGAACACAGTTGAGGAAAGCGCCTTTATCGAGCCTTCTTTGGTGCCGGTGCACCGTGCAATAAAAGCCATTATGGATGGTGGCGGCAAGCCGCCTACTGCTCAAGACGTTGCTTTGTGGTTGCAGACCAACGATTCTGCTGGTTACCGGCGTGCAGGCGAGCTCGACCGTATCGAATATTTGTCACAGGTTGGTGAAGACGCTATTGCGACGTTCAATAACGTCTTCCTTCTGAATGAAGCTTTGAATAAAGCGGCTGGTCACCTGGCATTGCAGGAGCTGACGGATAGGTATTTCCGAGAAGCACCCGAGTTGGCAGACGACCAGATTGAAGCATTCACGGTTCGGATGATGCGTGACCTGGAGGTCACCAGGGCGAAGTACTCAGGCAGTGACATTGATGAGTTTACCTTTTCGGCGGCGGATAGCATTGAAGCTATCGACCGTGAGCTGGCAGAGATTCGGAATGGAGGCAAACCGCAAGGTATTCCGCTGAGAAACTTCCCGAAGTTGAGCAAGTACTTGGGTGGTCTCCAACCTGGAAACTTGACTATCGTAGCGGCTCGACCTGCTATCGGTAAGACGACGTTCTGCTGTAACCTTTTTGCTCCTCTATGTGAAGCTGGTCTGAGCGTGCTCATGTTTTCAATTGAAATGAAGCACACCGAAATCATGAAGAACGTTCTGTCCTGCCGTTTTGGTATCCCCCGTTCTTCGTTTGGTGACGAGAAGGGAATGTCGCCTGAACAACAGGCGACTTACGACTTGCACAAGGGGCGTGTTTCTCACTGGAAATTCACTACAGTCGAGAAACCTGGTATCAACATTGCAGAGCTCCGGCAACAGGCTAAGAAGCTGGCTGAGTCTGATGAGGGGCTTGACGTCATTGTCGTGGACTATGTGCAAATTGTTGAATCAGACAAAGAGCATAGCGGCGGTATGCAAGAAAAGATTGGTCACGTAACCTACCAGCTAAAGTTCTTGGCAATGGAGCTTGGCGTTCCGGTTATCGCCACCTGTCAGCTGAATCGTAATTCAAATGGTGAAGAAGAGCGAACCCCTACAGCATCAGGCATCCGAGGTTCAGACGTGATTTTCCAGGCGGCAAACCACCTTGTTGCCCTTCACCGACCTCGCGACAACACTGCCGAGTACACTGAAGCTCACATCCTGAAGAACCGCTCCGGTCCCACAGACTTGATGATTAATCTCGACACAGCACTGAGTATCTGCATGTTCGCAGAAGACATGGGGGAGACTCTTGCTGAGAACCGTCGTGAAGATAACCAGCTCCAAAACCCTGACGCATATTACGCTGAGCAGTCTTTCAACATGACTGCTCAGGCGGGTGCACCTCATGCATACGATACTTACTAGGAGGATTGAGACATGCTAATCCCTGGAATTCATTACAAACCTCTGATGAAGATAGAAGACCTTCATCTCAGTGACGAGCAGAAACTCAAGCAATTCATGAGCTTGTATGTTTCAACGGTCTCCCCACAAGGAAAGTACATCAATTATTTCAAGCGCTTCGGGCATGGTGAAACGTTTGCCGCTGTACGCCAGCTCTACCGCAAGTTTGTACTGGAGAACAAGTCACTAACTTCGACGGAGTTCACCGAGGTACTGGCAATGATTTATGATAAGGGCACGATGGGGGTAAACATCGTAACTTTTGAACTGATGCTTGAAGAGTACCGTCGAGCGAAAGGGGCGACGTCTAAGTGAGTAAGCAATCTGAACGCGCTGAGGCTCTGCTTCGTTTGCAGGCGGCGAATGAAGACATCGCATCTAAAGACCAATCTACCCAATCGGGCGGAGTGGGCAATCTTTCGCTGGTCAAGCATAACGAGATTGACCAGAATCGCTTGGATACAGCTCTTGCTGAGATGAGCGCTTCGCGAGTACGAGCGAGCGCCTGGGAAACTGAGGAGCGCCGCCGGAAGAACGTTGAAGAGTTCCAGCAGAAAATTGTGCCGAGGCTTTACCGTGGTAAGGCTCATTTTCCTACGTTGCTAGGTAGTTCTGATGCGGCTGTGTCTGGGTTGGCTCGGGAGCTTGTGGGTCGTGTTGAGGCGGTTGGTAATGCGCCGTGTCCTTTGTTTATTTATGCTCCGGGGGTGAATACGAGTATTCATGCTTGGGCTGTTGTGATGCGGTGGGTTGCGTCGGGTTTTTTGGCTCCTCATCGGTTTTTGAAGGTTGATGAGAATGGTTTGCTGACGAAGAGTCGTTCTGGTTTTTTGGGGACGCAGACGAATGTTGATTTGGCGGATTCTTCTTTTGATGCGGTGTTGTATGTGTCGTCGGATGCGGATTCGTTTAGTGAGTCTGCTGGGGTGACGTTGTCGATGGTTCTTGGTCGTTGGGCTGAGGATGCTACGGCGGTGGTGGTGGTGTCGCCTCGTCCGTGGGGTGATTGGTTGCGTCGTTTTCCTCGTGATTTGCAGGAGGTTTTGAAGACGTTGTTTGATGGGTGTTGTGTGGAGGTTGTTTCGCAGGGGCAGGGGTCTGTTCGGGGTGGTCGGGGTGGTGCTCGTGGTGTGTCGCGTGGTGGTTCTGCGGTGGGTTCCAGTGATGGTGGGGCGGCTAGTATTTTTGATGTTTTTGATTCTAATTTGGGAGGTTAGTTGTGGCGGGTGTTGTTGTTTTTTCTGCTGTGATTGATGATGTTTTGGGTGCGTTGGATTGGGTGATGGAGGTGAAGGCTCCGAAGGTGAATTTGAGTATTGACCCTGTGGGTGGTTCGGCTGGTTTGTGGGTGGATTCGCCTGAGTGGTATCGGGAGTGTCCGGTGGGTACTGGTTTTGGGTTTGGGGGTTCGCATCCGGTGGTGGTGGAGTTGGCTTTTCCGTCTGAGTTGAAGCAGTCGTTGATGTTGGCTCGGAATACGGAGGGGGAGTGTACGTTTGAGGTGGCTGTTGGTCGTGGGGGTGGTATTGATTCGGTGGTTTTGACTGCGGGTGTGTCGAATAAGTTTTCTTTGAGTTTTGAGGGGAAGGTGCTTCGGAAGAAGCGTCCGTGGCGTAAGGTGGGTTCGGTGCCTGCGGTGAATTTGGTTCATGCTGTGAAGGCGGCTCGGTCGATTAACCATGTGGTTGATGATGCGCAGTTCCATGTTGTTTTTCAGGTGTGTGGTGGGGAGCGTTTGGAGGTGGTGACGATGTCGTCTGAGCCTGCTGGGTCGGTGTTTTTGCGTTATAGTATGCCGTTTGTGGTGGTGGATGGTGTTGGTGCGGATGATTTGCGTCGGTTGCAGGAGTTTGTGGCGGTGATTCCTGTGCCTCGGTCGATGGGTGGTGATTCGGTGGATATTTTGATGGGGGATGACTGTTTTGGGTTTGCGGATACGGTGTCGGGGGCGGTGGCTTTGTATGCTGAGCGTACTGACACTAACCCTGCGTTGGTGCAGGCGGTTCGTAAGCGTCTGGAGGTGGTGGACGGTTTGGAGTGGGGTCGTCAGGTTCCGGTGCAGGTCAGTAAGTTGAAGGATGTGATTCAGCGTATTTCGTCTGCTAATGCTAAGAATCTCCCGGTGCTTCTTGGCACTAGTGAGGATTCTCGTCTGCTGGTGAGTATGGGTGATTGGGTTACTTCTCTGAATCTTCCGAGTGGTGTGGATAATTATTATCCGTTGAAGGCGGCTCTTAACTGCTACACCTCGACGGCGTTCTTGTTGCCTTCTGTAGGCTCGCGTACTAGCGTGATTAACTTCTTGCCGGTGACTGAGGACTCGGAATACAAGGATTATGTATGCCGGTTTGACGAAGACGGTGAAGGACGCTTGACGGTTATCGCTTTGTGCGATGTCCAGATGGGGTAATGATGGTGGATGTGGTGGCGCCGTGGTTGCCTGCGGCCGTTCCGGCGGCTCTGTTCGTTTTGTCGGTGATGACTGCGCCACCAGATTGGGTGAAGCCTCGGGGGTCTGCCCGGAGGATCTGGGTTCTAACGCATCTGTCTGCTCTGGTAGTAGGTGTGCTGGTGGGTGTTGGGATGCAGTGGCACCCGTGGTATGAGCAGGATATGGTTGCTCGGGTAGGTGCCGGGGTGGTCTCTTACGTCTTCGTGCAGGGCTCGCAGACGGATTTGCTGTTCCGCAAGGCATCTGAGGTTCACATGATGTTTGGGTGGTCGTTGTTTATGATTGCGGCGGCAGTTGGTGGTGATTCTCGGGTCGTTTCGGGTAGTGTGGCTGTGCTTTTCTTGGCGGCTCTAACTCGCCGCTGGTGGGCAGGGGATGCAACCGCTCTTTGTGTAGCTCTATCGTGTGTTTTGCCGGTGGTCTTAGCTCATCCTATGGCGGCGATAGCGAACTACGCGGGTATGGGGTTTGTCCTGGTTTGCGGGATAATTACTGCTGTTGCAAAGAGCCGCAAACGACCAATTGCCGTGCCGCTAGTGCCGATTGCGCTAGCACCTTTTGTCCTGGTTCCAGCTATCCTTCCCCTCGTAACGCTATATGGATTGCAGTAAGTATTTCTACGACCCTTTTCGAGGAGTTGTTTACTGTGATTGATGTTGCAGATTCTGAGGTTGAAATCGTCTCTAATGGGGGAGAAGTCGAGGTCGCGAGCGCCGGTGCGGTGGAAGAACCTTTGCTCTCTGCTGAGGACGCTACGAAGCTGACCATCGCTATCTCCGAGACGACAGAGACCCTATGGGGGCTACTCTATTTGGCGTGGAAACGTGAAGCACACCGGGCACTTGGGTTGGCGACGTGGGGCGAGTACCTGGACAAGTATTTCAGTGGTTCCCGTTCAGCCGCCTACTCCCTGCTCGCACAGGGTACCGTAATCAACGCGATTACTGAGGTTGCCCCTGAAGGTACCGAAGTGTTTATCAGCCAGGCAAAAGCGAAGATGCTGAAGAAGGCGCTGGACGACTTCATCCCCACCCTCAAAAAGCGTGTCGAAGGCAAGAGCCCCGAGGAAGCTGAGCAGGAGATTCAGGAAGCGATTGATGAACAGCTAGAGCAAATCAAAGAAGACAAGAAGGCTCTTCAAGCTCAGCGCGTCGAAGAGGAGCAGAGGAACCTCGAAGCTAAGCAGAACATGTATGAGGAAGCCGCCACCCAGCTCATCGAGCAGTACGTTGAAGAGAACGGCGGCTACACTGTATCGGGTCTTGAAGAGGATGAAAACACCGACTACGACGACGACATCTACTACGCTGAAGAACCCGTCGAGGAAGAGCCTCAGTACGAAATTAACCGCAAAGCAATTGCCCAGCGGAACCTGTACGAAACCATCGGTAAAGCAAGTAGCCTCCCTGAACCGAAGGAAGCGCTTGAAATTATCCCCCCGGAACGAGCTGTCAAGACCTACACAGAGCTTTCCGACATGGCACAAAAAATCCATGAAATCCTCCAAGCAATCGAAGAGCGCTATTCAGCCGCTCTCACCCGCGACAACATGACCAACTAGACCTCCATCCGTAAACACCACAATCAGAAGGAACCTAACCAATGAAACTCGGCGGAAACAAACCCAGCGCCAACAAATTCCTCGACATGATGGACAACGTCGGAAACTACTCCGAAGTCGAAGAAGACACCACACCCACCCCCGTCCCGGCTCCCGAACCTGAACCCGTACATTACGAAGAAACCCCCGCAACTGCACCCACCTACGGATACGACGAACCTGTGGAAATAGAGGAAGAAACCGTCGAGGAAGAACTTCAGACCCCCGAGCCGGAACCCACCCCGGAAGATACCCAGCTCGCCAAACTCGAAGCACTACGCGCAAACCTCCGACCCCCTGCCACCCCCGCCCCGGAACCTGTCGAGCAGGAACCCGAAGAGCCCACACTCACCGCAGAAGAACCTGCCTATGAGGAAACCCTGGTATCTGAACCTGAGCCCTCACCGGAAGCTGTACTCCAGGAAACCCCTGCACCCACCTACGGATACGACGAGCCTGTGGATGTAGAGGAAGAAACCGTCGAGGAAGAACCCCTCACACCTGAGCCTGCACCCACCGAGGCGCCCGGCACCACTGCACCCCTCAACACCCGCACCATCACCCTCATCCTCAAAATCGGCAAAGCAATCGAAAACCTCCCCAGCTCTGCCGTTGAATCACTCAACATCATGCTCGGAAACCACACCGACACCGGTGCCGCAGGAGCAATCCTTAGCATCATCACCAACCTCGAAGGTACCCAATCCGCCCTCGAAACCGTCAAGGACCTCGCCAATGTAGACACCTCCGACGCAATCTACGCCGGAGCAAAGTACTACGAAATCCTCAACGAACACTCCGAGAACTCCCTCAAAAACCTCGCCGTGACCTTCGGCGACACCACCATCTCCGAAACCGCACACACCAAAACCGACCTCATCCTGAGCGTCATCAGAAACATCAGTGAGACCCCCTCAAATGTCTTTGAAGCAATCTCGCTGATTACTGACGCACTCGCCGAGTAACAGGTTTTAGCACTGTTCAAATGGCGGTTGGGGTCACAAAAAGCCCCAGCCGCCATTTGTCGCATCTGCTATAATTTCTGGGTGTCGGTTTACTATCCCCGTTGCCGACATTCCCTATATTTTGCGAGGTTTATTCCTAGATGGGCACCATTTCTTTTCGACCGGTAGAGACCGTAGATGAGCGTTCCCTGTCCCCTTGGGACATCTACGTGCAGGTTATCGGAGAGCACATCTCCCTGTCTGCTCTCACCGCACCCGGTGCCGTCGGTGGAGACTTCCTACGTCTGTTCTACCAGCGAGCGCACGTCGCTGGAGTGATGGAGATGGTCAAGAGCGCATCGGGGCGTTCTGTGACTTTGAAGGTACCGTCGTCTCATGTGCCGTCGATGCATGCGTTGGTGGAGATTATGGCTGTGTCGGCTAAGTATGTGCGTCTAGTGGGGGATGTGCGTCGTTTTTATGGTGTGTTGCCGTGGAAGGGTGTGGCGGTTTATTCGGTTGATTCTCGTGAGCGTTATTCGGGTTCGTATTTTCAGATTGTGTCGGTGAGCCCTTATGGGTTTAACGATGCGACGTTTAAGTATTTGCGTAATTTGGGTGCTTGGAAGAAGCCGGATAACAAGAATGTGTGGCAGGTTCCGATGAGTAAGCTGTTTAAGTTTTTGCAGAGTAATGAGCCGGGTGAGCGTGGAATCGCTGTGACTCGTTCTTTGGCGGAGCTGGTGGTGAAAGGGTTTGGGGGTGTTTTTGATGGGTCTGTGCTGTCTTTGAAGGATGTCCCGGTGGGTGCGTTGCATTTTGCTCGGTATGATACCCGTCCGCAAAATGTGAAGCGCGAGAAGGGTAAGGCTTTGGTGGATAGTCTTGTTGGTGTTGGGTATGGGTCTATTTTTGATTTGTTGTATGGGGTGCCTCGCCGGTATTTGGATTTGTCTAATCCTGCGTCGAGTTTGGTGGGGTTGGATTCGGGTGAGACTGCGCATATTGTGGGGCGTGTGGTGCGGTGGGAGCAGATGTTTTCTGGTCGTGGTATGACGTGTAAGGTGCGTACTGCGGAGACGGATATTGATGTGACTTTTTGGGGTAAGGGTAAATGGCGTGAGTTGAAGTACCCGGTGGGTACTGAGGTTATTGTGGGTGGAAAAATTAGTTATTACTACGGCAAGAAGCTGACGGGGGATTTTATTGATACCTTGGATGTTTCTAGTACGGATAATCCGTTTGTGCCGATTTATTCGCAGTCTCCGAGTAGGGGTGTTTTGACCGTTTTGGTGTCGAACCTTATTCGTGAGGCTTTGACTCGTTTGTCTGTTCCGGGGAACCAGCATATTGTTCAGGGTGAGTATTGGTCTGCTGGTTCTCTGCCGGAGGGTATTCTGACGGTGGATGAGGCGTTGAAGAAGTTGCATTTCCCAGAGTCTAAGGAAGACATTCTGAGTGCGACTGATTCGCTGGCATGGTATGAGCTGGTGTGGATGCAGTTGCTTCTGCGTGAGGCGGCGCTTCAATCTGAAACTGCGCTCGGTGTAAAGAACACGGGTCGGAAGGGGAAAGCCTACAGCCGTGCTGTCAAAAACCTGCCCTACGCCTTGACTGGTGACCAGCAGAACGCCGTCAAAACCATCCGCACCCTCATGGGCTCAGACAAGCCCATGAACGCGCTCCTCTCCGCAGACGTCGGTGCAGGAAAAACCATCGTGCAAATCCTTGCCGCCCTCACCGCCGTCGATTCAGGACGCCAAGCAGTAATCGTCGCACCCACCGAAATCCTCGCACAACAAATCTACCGAGCCGCCCAAACTGCACTCGAAAACATTCCCGACGTAACCCCCGTCTTCCTCTCTGGCGCGCTCAAAAACAAAGAACGCAAACACATCACCCAGCAAATCGAAGACGGCACCGCAAAACTCATCATCGGCACCCACACCATCCTCAACACCGCAAAATTTGCTGACCTCGGCTTCGTCTGCCTCGACGAGCAACAGAAATTCGGTGTAGAACAGCGTGAACGTCTCCTTGGAACACGTGAAGACGGCACCACCCCCGACTATCTGCTTGCCACTGCAACACCCATCCCCCGAACCATTGCTCAAATCGCTTACGGCGACATCGACTTCATCCAAATCAAAGAGAAACCTGCCGGTCGTAAACCCATCGAAACCGAATGGGTTAAATCCACCTCCGACGAAATTCTCGAAACCCTCTACCACCCCCTCTGGGAAGACATCAACAACGAGCTCAAAGCAGGACACCAGGCTTTCATCGTCGCACCCCTCGTAGACGAAAACACCGACCTCGACGCGCCCTCCGTCGAAAACCTCGCCAACCAAATCCACAACACACTCCCCAACGCCCGCATCGGAACACTCCACGGCAAAATGAAACCCGCCACCCAAGAAGCCAACATGACCGCCTTCCGAAACGGCGAAACCAACGTCCTCATCGCCTCCACCATCGTAGAAGTAGGCGTAGACATCCCCAACGCAACACGCATCATCATCATGGGCGCAGAACGCATGGGAGCATCAAGCCTCCACCAGCTACGCGGACGAGTCGGACGCAACAACCTCCCCGCAAAATGCTGGCTCATCAGCCCCGGCGAAACCAAAAGCGCACAAGCACGCATGAACGCACTCTGCGAACACCACGACGGCTTCAAAATCGCAGAAGCAGACACCGAAACCCGAGGCGAAGGCGACGTCCTCACCCTCAACCAACACGGCAACACCAAAAACCGGTTCCTACGCCTCAACAAACACCGCCACCTCATCGCGAGCGCACAAGAAGCCGCCGACCGCATCCAAAACAACCCCGAGCACCTGAAGCAGGCGCTCGCAGATGCAAAGAAATTCCACAGCGAATAAAGAGCACCCTGCCCACGAGAATTGAGAAGGAAAGTAGGCGTATAGGCATGAGTAGAGACGGTAAGGCTAATGCTGTCATCCAGCGTTTCAGTGAGTACATGGTCGAGAATTATAAAGACCGTGGGCGCACCCACACTAACCGCATTATCGGCACATACAACACTCGCAACTGGAAACGTGTCAGCATCTGGGCGGTCTGCCTGCTTGTAGGTGTAATTCTTGGCTCTGCCCTTGACCAAGTGCCTGGTAACGCCTACGTGCTTGGATATGTGAAGGTTCTGACTGCCGCGCCGCTGATTGTCTTCGGCTCAGGTAACCTCGCATACATGCTCTCCTACGCTGTGGGGGAGTGGCTGGGCTCCAGAGAATCTTTCGACTGGGTTCCCCTCAAAGAACGTTCCTGGACTGGATACACGGTGCGGGTCTGGATAGTCGCCGTTATCGCAACAATCCTCGTATGCCGGTGCATCTTCTTCCTCAAACCCGGCACACCCCTACTCACCGGGCAACTTTACATCAGCGTAGGAATCATCCTCGCACTCCTACCGTTCCTGCACAGAACAAAAGACGAGCTGGACGCCGCCGAATTCGGAATCCCTGACGAACGCACCCAAATACTCATCGACAAGAAAGCCGAAGTCAAAGCCTCCGTCCAAGAACGCAAAGCCCAGACCCGCAAGAAACGTGTTGAACGTTCAGCTAAGATGCGGCAAAGATTCCTGGGCGGGGAGAACCCTCCCAAGAAGAAATAACCACCCCCCCAAAGGGGCAGTAACCCCTATAAGGGTGGGCAGACACGCCAACATGTGTCTGCCCACCCTTTTTATACCCAAAAACGCTATAAACATAGGAGAATCAACCAAATTCAGAGGAAAACAACCATGACCACAGAAACCCCCCAGCAACACACCTGCTGGACACACCACATCACCCACCCCACCGACAACACCGACAACGCCCTAATGGGTCAAGCACACGCCGTATCCGGTCTTGCCGCATACATGGCACTACTGGCGTTCGGAGCCGGAGCCGGTGGTCTCGCAACACTCATCCTCGGCAACGGCGGCGGAGCACTCGGCATCCTACCCGCACTAACATTCATCGCAGGCGCCCTCATCCCCGACTTCGACAACACCTCATCCAGCGCAAAATCCAGCATGGGCATCCTCGGCGAACCCATCACCTTCGCATTCCGAGAAAGCTCCCGCCTCGTCCAAACCATCCACACCAAAGCAGACGCAAAATCCAGAGCCAAAGCACACGACGCCGTACACCGAGGATTCTGGCACTCTCTCGCTGGAGCCGCCGCGCTCGCCCTTCTCGCTAACCTAGCGACCAATAATCCTCTTACGAACAATATTGTTTTGCCTTTGGGGTTCGTGGGTATCCCTAATCTTTCTGCGCTTACCGCCGCCGCGCTCTGCCTTGCCGCCTTCCACATCGCCCTCACCGGGCTCAACGCGAACGCACTCAAGGCACTGAAAAAGACCAAAAAAATCGGTTCAACCCTTACTCTCGTCCTCTCCATCATCGTTACCCTCACTCTCTTCTCTGCATCCCCCGCAGGGCAATACCAGTGGATTGGGTACACGCTCGGAGCCGGGGCAGTCGTCCACATCATCGGAGATGCATTCACTAAAGCAGGCGTACCGCTTTTCGCTCCTATCCTCAAGTGGAAAGGTAAGCGCTGGTACACCTGGCGATTCGCAACGTTCGACGCAAACAGCGACAGTCTCAACGCAACCGTAACCTGGGGAAGTATCGCAATCATCGTGCTCTCCACCTTCACCCTCCTCACCACCCTCCACTAACCCCCACAACCCACCACCAGCCACCACAGACAGGAAACCAACCCACAATGAACATCTTCACCTTCACCCTCCTCATCCTCACCACAGCCACCCTTTCCCTCCTCCTTTACCTCTCTATCAAGCACCTCAACAACACCACCCAAAAAACCATCGACCTCGCAGAACACCACAACGCAATCATCAAAAACATCTGCACCATCGCCTACGCCGCCGCCGAATTCGAAAAAACCCTCGACAAAGAAACCCCCGAATACCAGCGACTCAACACCGAGCACTTCCAAACCATCCGCCTATACACCCGAATCAGCAACATCACCTTCCCCCCGACCGAACACGAAGACCTCCGCGACGTCATCTGGGCGGCAATCCACGGGCTCCCTGACCAGCACACCAAGCTCAACCAGCAAAACATTAGCAGAGCCTACGCACGCTGGTACACTGATAACATTGAACGCATCATCCCCCTCCTCCGCGAAAACACCCTCGCCCACGACGCCGCAGTACAAGAAATCAACCTCAACCGCATCAACAAACTCATCCTCAAATACCGCCCCAAAACCCTCGGAATGACCTCCATCTAACCAACCAAAAGGAGAACCCCAACATGGCAACCCGCCGCCGCCTCGTCAAAACCCGCAAAAAAACCACCAAACCCAAAGCACGACCCCCACGCCCCAACGACATCGACGAACAAACCATCCAACGATACCTCAACAAACCAAACTACATCCTCCTCACCGACCTCCCCACCTTCAAACAAAAACGCCTCCTCCAAAAATACAGAGACACCCTCACCGACCCCCTCGCAGTCCAAATCTTCGAAACCAACCTCAAAGCAGGCGTACCCTTCTTCTACAACGAAGCCACCCAACAAGTCATCATGCCCATCCCCGAACAAAAAGTAGACGCAGACGGCTTCTCCAAAATCAGCATCAACGCAGACCTCGCCAGCACAACCGGACTCGACGCCGGAGCCCAAGTATTCCTCTCCTCCATGCGCTCGCCTCTCACCATCGCAGAAATCAACCAGGCGAAGAAAGAAGCCGCCGCAGAACGAGCCGCAGAAAAACTCATTTCCGAGGAAAAACGCAAAGAACGAGAAGAAGAAGACCTCAAAAACTGGTACGCACTACTCAACGACGACTCAATCAAAGTCCGACTTGAACAAGAGCGCACCAAAGCAGACCGTGCTGACAAGCTCTTCAACGAAGCAACCAAAGGAATGCGCAAATGAACAACCTCTTCGACAACATCAAATACTTCATCTACACCCTCGTAGCAGTAGCTATTGTCGTCATGATTGCACTCTCACCCGTCGGTACCGCAATCAGCGAATACCTCAGCAACTGGCACATCACCGGCGGACAGTAACCACACCCCACCATCTGCACGAACAAGTGAAGCCGCCCCAATAAAGGGCGGCTTCACTATGCTACGATAAAAACGCCCACCCCAAACAGGAAGAACCCACCATGCTAGACCCCAACTACACCCAGCAGTTCGCAGAATACGAAGCACCCGTCTACGTCACCTTCAACCACAAAAACAACATCACCACCCTCGGACCCGCATCCGGGCACCCCTCAACCGTCCTCTACTTCCGCCAAGAAATCAGAAACTACCTCGCGAGCGCACTCCCCGCCGAATACAAAACCAACGAAACCTACCCCCACGAACTCCTCGCACGGCTAACACACAGCATCGTCAAAATGGTTGCAGACCTCCAGCTCGCCTACTACTTCTACCTCAACTCCACCACCACACTACCCCTCACCGAAGAACAACTCCGAGGTCTCAAAGTATCCGCATCGAGCATGCGCGTACAAGCAGAACTCAAAGAAGTCATCCGACACCACCACCCCCTCACCGAAGAAATTATCCTGCCCTACCTCACCCAGAACGAGACTGAGCCCATTCAGAAGTGGCTCCACAACATCCGAACCACCACCAATCAAGGGCTCATTGATGTAGCAGGCATCGTCAAAGACACCCTCACCTACCTACCTAAACCCCCTGCCAACACTCATGTAGGTGCAGACGCCGCCATGTACCACCAAATCAACAACACCCCCAACAGCAACGAATACACGCCCACCCCCAACATCAACCCCAACCTCATCTAAACCATAACCAGAAAGGCACCAATGACCATGACTACCACACCCCGCACCCTCGAAATCGTCCTCGACCTGCCCACCGACATCATCTTCAACGCCAACCACCGCCTCAACCACTACGCCAAAGGCGCTCGCGTGCAAGAACTGAGAGCATACGGTGCCGCCGCCGCCTACCACTACATCCAAAACCACCCCGAATTCGTCCCCTTCACCCACTACAAAATCCACTGCCGAATCTTCAACACCATCCGAAACCTCAACATCGACCCCATCAACTACTCCGAAACACTCAAACCCATCATCGACGGATTCAGCGGAAGACTCTGGGAAGACGACAACGCAAACTACCTCCTCGAATACACCTGCACCTTCGGAGGATACCGCCACTCACCCGGCACCGAAACCACCCTCAGCGCACGCCGATTCCACATCACCGTCACCGAAGCAAACCCCGACGACTACATCACTACCCCTGAACCTAAACCCGAACTCGACACCATCGCCGCAGAATGGGTCGTCCCCCGAGGACTCCAAGTACCCCACGTACCCCACGACGGCAAAATCAAACCCACCGAAGGACTCGAAAAATACTACAAAACCATCGACAGTACCCTCCGCAGAAAAAACAACCCCAAGCCCGCCAAGAAAAAGAAAACCCCCAAGAAAGACCCTAAACTCCTCATCGAAGTAAACATCCCCCAACCCGACACACACTACAAAATCCACATCCCCCAACCCGGAGAACCCACCCCCAACCCCGACCCCCTCAACTGGTAACAAAACACAACCCCAAGCCCCGCACCACCCACCAGGCGCGGGGCTCACTCACACCCAAAACACGCTATAAAAACAACAACTAACCAAACCAAAAAACAGGAACCAAAACCCATGCGAGAAACAGAAGCAATCAACGCAACCAGCATCTTCCGCCGAGAAACAAGCTACTGGGCACTCTCCGCCGACATCTCCCTCCCCGTACCCATCACCGCCACCCAAGGCAAATACATCGCCCTCCTCACCATACCCCTCATCGGCATCAGCATCCTCGGACTCTACACCATCGGCACCGGAATCGAACTCTCCCTCATCCTCGGACTCATCCTCGGAGCCCTCACCGCCGCCGCACTCGGACTCTACCTCGGACACGAAAACGAACACTACCACCTCCGAACACCCGTCGAATGGCTCACCCTCAAAGCCCGCTGGCGCCGCCAACCCAAAGGCTACATCGACATGAGAGAATACAACCCCAACGGCAACCACCTCTACCGCATCGACGCACCCATCCAAATCAGCCGCCGCCGCGAAATCGAAACCCTCAAAGAATACAAAAAACTCAAGCAACAAGGCTTGTCCACCAAACACATCGAAAACCAGGTGAAGCGCTCGCAGGAAGAAGCATTCGGTAAGACCGCCCCGGTGCAGGAAGAGAAGTAGAAGGAACATGGCATACGTTTACGCTCACCCTAACCTCATTGGCTACAACCCGGCTTCTGCTGACTATGCCAACGCGGTCTGGTTTGACCTGCACTCGGCGAATTACAACTCTGAGCCGCCGCTCACCCTTGTTGTTGGTGCCCAAGGCTCGGGTAAAACGTTCACCCTGCTAAACCTGACCACTCTGAACGCGTTGCAGGGCTCCTGTGTTGTGGGTATCGACTGGAAAGGTGACCTGCTTCCTGCCGCAGAGCTCAGTGCCATTACCGGGTTCCACACTAGTCGCCACAAAATTGAGCCGCCGGTTGAACAGTTCGAAGACCCCAACATCACTCCTGAAGAGCGTGACGAACTGCGTAACCGCAACACCGGAATCCTTGACCCGTTCGTGATGTTCATAAACGACAAAGACCCTGAGCAGACCAAGACCGACATCACTATCGCAGTAAACGCAATCTGCTACGCCCTCTCCCCAAAAGAGATGGAGTACATCAACATTAAGACAGCAATCGCGGAATGCGTCAGTGACACCTACGGTTTCTCGGCTAAAGAGCAACGAACCATGAGAACCTTCCTCACGCGCCTCATGACGCTCGGACACAAACGAGGAGACAGCCAAATCCAGGACTACGCCGGATACCTGCAACACCAACTCACCGACGGTGCAGGCAAAATGCTCGCCGCAATCCCTGGACACCTACCCAAAGAAAAATTCACCGTAGAACCCGGCATCACCATCATCGACCTCTCCACCCTGCCCGGACTACCCCAAACCGCAGAAGACCTCAAAAACCCTGCAATGGGTGTAGGACAAGCAATCATCGCGATGCTCGCCCTCTACGTCCGCCAAACCTTCACCCGCATGGAAAGAAACATCCGAAAAACCTTCGTCATCGACGAAGCCTGGGCAATCATTGGCAACCCCATCGGTGGAACACTCATCGACATGTTCACCCGCCTCGGACGCTCCATGAACGTCGCAGTCCTCCTCGGCTCCCAAAGCTTCACAGACCTATTCAACGACCGCACAAACTTCAACTCCGCCAGCGTCTCAACCTACATGGCGTTCAAAAACTCAACCAAAGACGCACTCGTCGGTCTACAAGGAATGGGAATCGAAGACGAAGAAGAACAAAAAGACCTCGCCTCAATCTTCCCCCAACTCCGCAAAGGCTGTTGCCTCATGCAAGACCACCGCCGCCGCAGAGGACTCGTCCAACACTGGGTCTGGGACAACCGACTCAAAAAACTCTACAACAGCAACCCCAACACCACCGACCAAAACAACTAACCACCCACAAACCAGAGGAAAACAACCATGAACACCACCCCCGTACGCGAACACCCCTGCTACGCATACATCAGCGGCGACAAACAATACTCCCTCCTCCAAAACCCCAGAAAACCCCTCGAATCCCTCATCCACCCCGACGAAACAAAAGACGCCGCATGGTGGAGAGAATACCTCGCCGACCAGCTACCCCCCATCGAACCCGACCACGGACCCGTACCCCCCGACACCACCTACACCAAATACACCATCGAAGAAGACGGCGAAACCTACGCCACCCTCTACCCTGACACCACACACCCTGACAACGAAGGCAAATACCTCATCCCCGAACTCCTCGGCATCTTCCCCAACCTCGAACAACTCTTCCAAGCCCTCGACCCCGACAACCCCACCATCCCCAACAAACTAGACTGCGTCATCATCCACTCAGACTACTTCACCCAAATCTGCAACACCTACCGCAACGACTCCGAACTCACCACCCTCTTCACCTACCTCGACGGCATCCTCGAAGAAAACCTACTCCTCATCATCGAAGCCTCCACCAACGCCGAAGACAACGCAGACTACCGAGAAATCTACAACAAATACACCGACACCCTCAACGAACGAAACGTACCCCTCGGCTACCGACCCATCACCGTCACCCAAACCATCCTCAACCGCGACAACCCCAGCGCACCCTACAAAGAACTCCACCCCGACACCGTCGCAGAAAACCTCTACAAAGCAATCGAACTATTCCTCGACCCCACACAAAACCCCGACCCCTACACCGAACCCTCACGCGCCTTCAAAGGCACCCTCACCCACCGCACCACCCCCAACCTCGCCGCAATCCACCAAACCGCCCTCCCCGACGAAACACACCTCAACAACTCACCCAACATCGGACGAGTCATCACCGTATCCTCCAAAAAAGGCGGCACCGGCAAAACCACCACAGCCCTCGCGCTCGCACACGCACTCAGCAAATGGGGCAAAGAAGCAGAAGAAAACGGACACGCACCCCACGCCCTCAAAGTCATCGTCGTAGACCTCGACCTCCTCGACGGACAAGTAGGCTACTCCACCAACAACCAAACCCAAACCGTCCTCGGAATCTTCAACACCTACCGAGAAACCTACAGCGTCCTCGGCGAAGACCCCGACGAAGACTGGAACATCATCCAACAATCCATCATCCACACCACCCAAGGCTTCGACACACTCCTACCCCCCGAAAACCACAACAACCTCAACGACCTCGACCCCGCCTTCTACAGGGCAATCGTCACCGTCCTCCGAGAACACTACGACATCGTCGTCTTCGACACATCCGTATCCCTCGAAAGCGCATACATGACCCAATGCGCCTACCCCCTCACCTACCGCCTCTACTACGCAACAGCACCCCACCACCGAGTACTCGACACCATGCGCAAACAATTCACCTACGGACTCGGCTCCACCATCCGCGGCGGCGGAGGACTCAACCCCCAACGAATCCGCATCTTCGTAAACGGCGTAGAAGCACCCCACATCGTACAAAAAAAATCAGCCGTCGCCTTCAAAGACGTCGCCAACTACAGCGTCAGCAACATCCCCGTACTCTCCGGCGTACCCTACCTCCACGAAGCCGCACTCGACTCCTACAACCCCCATCTACCCGAAGGCTTCGGCTACCTCCTCAAAAACCAAGGATACGAAGCAGGCATGAAAATCCTCGCCCACGACATCCTCCGAGACACCAACTACCAACTCTTCAACAACGAAGACACCCAACAACTCGAACACTACTTCACCCTACGAAACCTCTAACCACCCCACAGGCAACGGAACCGTCACATCCTCACCACCATAAACCAACCGAACCGTCACCTCATCATCACCAACCCCGCACCCACCAACAGGTGCGGGGTCACCCACACCCAACCCCAAAACCGACCCCACCACAAAAACACCCAACAACAACAACCCCACAACCCCCACCAAACCACCAACAACAGACAAAACCCACCAAACACCCGCCAAACCACCCAACCCAAACACACGACCAACCCCCAAAACCACCAAACCCACCACCAACACCCCAACACCCAACCGACCACCCCACACCACCCACGACTCACCAACACCACGACACCAAAAACCCCGCAAAAAACTCAACAAAACCACCTCAAAACAAGAAAAGCAAATACACCCAAAACATAGCACCAAAACAGCTATACACAACACAAGAAAAACAACCAGCAAACCAACCAAGGAAAAAACACCAAACCCATGACCACCAACGAATACAGCCTCTCCGCAATCAAACGCCGCCGCCACACCAACACCAGCCGCGCACACCAAACCACCACCACCCTCAACAACCAAAAAGGGCTCGAAGACCTCGGCAACATGCTCGCCTCCACCAGCGAAGACGCCGCACCCGTAACCCCCGAACCCACACCTGCACCCACCAACCCCGTAGACGTAGACGCCCTCATCGCCGTCGCCGTCAAAACAGCCCTCGACAAAGCAAAGCAGGAGACCACCACCTCTGAGACCGCTCCCGAACCCGCGCCTGAACCCGTACCTGCACCGCAAGCCACCAGACCCACTAGCACCCACCACGCGCCTACCCCGGCACCCGAACCCCCTGCCCCCGCAGAAAAACCCCGCGTAGCAACCAGTGAAGACATGAAACGCGCTCGCGAAGAAAAATACGGCACCGTATTCAACACAGGCTCAGTGGGCAGTAGCGGTCTGCGAGCAACCGTAGCCGCCGTGAACACGGAACCGGCAAAACTCCAACTATGGCGAGTCATGAACGAAGCCTTCGACCTTGGTGCAGATGACGTCTACGTCGAAGCAGGCACCCCCATCCGCCTAAAAATCAAAGACGGCTTGGACACCTATAGAGGAATCCCTGCACCTGACTCCGTCGCCATTGACGACCTAATGCACGCAATCCTCCCCTCTAACGAACGCGGCACACTCATGCGCAAGCGTGAACTCAACGCCGCATACACCGTCCCTGACGGCAAACACATGGGACGCCGATGCCGCCTCAACGTCGCCTACGCAACCCCCGGCGAAACAAACGTCGTCCTCACCTTCCGCCTACTCTCCAACTACATCGGGCTCCCCAGTGAATACGGCACCCCCGACATCATCACCCGCCACGCACACGACCCCAACGGTGCAATCATCGTTTCAGGACCCACCGGCTCCGGCAAAACCACCCTCTGCGCCTCCCTCCTCCGCGAAATCCAGCTCAACGGCGGCAGAATCGACAAAAAAACCGGACGCCGCCTCGGACAAAGTATCCTAACCCTCGAATCCCCCGTCGAATACCTCTTTGACAACAACGACCCCAACGGCAACGGCACCTTCTTCATCCAACGAGAAGTAGGCTCAGACACCCACAGCTTCCTCAACGGACTCAACTCCGGTCTACGCCAACACCCCAACACCATCCTCGTCGGCGAAATCCGCGAACCCGAAGAAATCCAAGCATTCCTCTCTGCCGCAAAATCAGGACACCTCACCATCACCACCGTCCACGCAAACGACTGCGCAGGAATCATCGAACGCATCGCAACCGCCTACAGCGACCCCAACAACCCCAACAACCCCAACAGCACCAGCGACAAAGCAGGAACCCTCCTCGACCTCGCAAACAACACCCGCCTGCTCGTCACCCAAAACCTCGTAGAAACCATCGACGAAGGACGAGTCCCCGTCCACGAAATCCTCGAAATCAGCACCAGCGACGAATGGCTCATCGACGCAATCACCAACGGAGACACCACCAGCATCCGACGCCGCCTCGAAGCCTCCAACAAAGACATGAACGCAAAACTCCTCGAAGTCTGCCGAGCAGACACAGGAAACTGCTACATCGAATCCGCACGCAAACTCGCACCCAACAAACGCCGCTTCGACACCCTCCGAGCAGAAAACGAAAACAACGGCATCAACTACAACTACCACCCCGACACCCTCAAAAACATCTAACCACCGTTACACCGCAGAAAAAGCCCCATGCCAGGCGACACAGCCACCTAGCATGGGGAAATCAACCCAAAAAACAGTGTGCCCCGCACCAGGAGAACCGTATCTCCCAGTGCGGGGCACACCCCACCTAAGCCGCCTTAACGTTCCTTATAACGCCACCGGACAGCGCTCGCACCCCGCACCTTAGCCACATACAGCACGCACTCCAAGAACTCATCACCCAGCCGGGCATACTCAATAGGGGGTACCAGCCCGAACCAGGGCGAGCGCACCTCCAAGAACCGTGCCGTGTCCTCAGCAGACCAGCCCAACGCCAGCAACTCTCGTACCAGTCTTAGCGATACCGGGCACACCGTCATATCCCACGAATTCTCCAGCTCTGTAACAAACTGGAAGTCAGCTACCTCCAGCTTAGAATCCCCACCAGTAGACGTACAGCGCTCAAACATCAGCAACCCGTCGTCCTGCATGCCCACAAGCTCCTCCACGGGCATCCCGCACCGTTTCGACATCATCTCGACGCTCCAACCGTCCAGGCTCCAGCCGCGCGGGGCGCCCCACCTGTACCCACGAGACAGCAACAGTGCCTCGCTAAACTCCAAACCTTCAGCTAGTTTCTCAAACGACCATTCATCGAACTTCCCGTTGAATAGTTCAACTAGTCGCCATGCATCTGCGCCAGAATCAGCCAGCTTCTTCACTGCTTCGGGTGCAGGAACGGACTCAGTGGACACGCGCCGCCACTCATATCCTGCCCGCCTGGAAGAAACTTCCACCATGAACGCGCCAGCATCAGCCAACACCAGCTGACGCAACCCCTCGTCACCGCCAACCAGCAACTCAGCCGCCGTCAAAAACCCATAATCCACTACCGGATAAAACAAAAACGCCGAAACATCCGAAGCAGACACCCCACCCAGCCGCAGAAGCTTCACACACTCGCCCAGCTCCTTGCACCAAAAACCCCCGCCAGAAACCTCACGATTAAACTGCGCACGAGCAAACTCCAACTCCCCATTATCCACCCAAGTACCCAACAAAACACCCTCGCCCCAAAGCCGCTCCACCTCAGCCTCAGAAATACTCATACCATCAGCCACCTCACCAACACTCAACCCCAACCCATAACAATCCACCTCATCAAACCAAACATGCCGCCCCTCACCAAAAGCATCACCCAAACGCCGACCAACCCACCCAGAATCCAACCCCAACACATCCTCCACCAACCCAGTACGCATAAACTGCCAAGCCGTCTCATCAAAACCTTTCAACCCCAAAGAACGCACCCTCAAAACCCCCTCCACCGACGGAAAAACAAAACCCTCAACATCCAAAACATCAAAAATCACCAAAAACACATCCTCACAAAAACAAAAAACAAATACACTCCTATAATACAAGACCCGCCCACACCAAAATACCCCCTGAAACCTCCCCAAAACTGGGTACACCGCCCAGAACCACGTGAAGACCCTAAACCCACACCCAAGAAACTACACAAACTATCTATAGTGTGCTACCATAAAAACATAATCACCCCGAAACCAGCCACAAAAACAAGAAAGGCAAACACCATGACCGACACCCTCACCACAGAAGAACTCACCACCATCGCACACTACACCCAAGCAATCAACCTCCTCACCCACCGCACCCACCAAACCACCGACCCCGAAGCAAAAACCTTCCTCCAAAACATCACCCCCAAATTCACCACCAACAAAGGACGACCCATCCACATCAACACCAAACACTGGCCCCACTCAACCGACCTCACCCTCAACACCGACCCCAACAACCCCCACGCAACCCGACAACTCACCTACCCCCTCACCGGAAACATCGCAGAAAACTACATCGAAGACATCATCTACAAAAACTGCCGAGTCACCACCACCTCACCAATCACCCGAGGACACACACCCACCCACAAACTCATCCGATACTACAACACCCACAAAAAACACCTACCCCCACTCACCTACTCACTCACCCGCCCCATAGACCACCTCCTCCACCAAATCACCCAACACCTCACCAACGGAACCCTCACCACCGAAGAACAAATCACCCACCAAGAAGCCAAAGGCGCAGTAGCAACCATCGCAGACACCCTCAACATCACACACCCCGCAACCCCCGAAGACTACCAAGCCTACAACGACATCAAACCCTAACCCCAAACACAAAGAAGCCCCCGGCGACCCGCGCACACACGCAAACAGCCAGGGGCTTCACCACACCCAAAAACTAATACTCGAAAGAATTAACACCCTCAAAAACACTACCATCAGGTCTTCTCAAACGTAGCGCTCGCACTCGTCCAGACACCCCGTTACCCTGTGACCATTCGTTTACCCAGGTGACGACTTTATCTGAGGTACAGAGCCAAACTACAGACCCAAAAACACTCGTGTCGTTCTTGTACTGCTCCAAAATCTCGTACAGGTGCCCCTTATCCTTACGTGCCCCACGTTCCACCTCCACAGCCACGCTACGGGGTGTGCTACGCCCATTTGAGCCCTTCCCACGGGGAGCGAGTGCGACGACGTCAGGGACGTGGTAAGCGCTTGTAGAGCTCTTGTCCAGCACTGCCCACATCCATTCGTTGCTACCCAAGAACTCGGGTGAGATTCCTGCGCCCCCCATACCTTCCCATTGGCGGATGAGACGGTCTCTCTCAACTACCAAGCGCCCCTTCAGTGCGACGCGGTTTGTTCCTCTACCTTCACGTAGTAGGGCAGAGTTGATGACCCTGTCTGCGACAATCTCAAATCCATTGCTCCCTCGACCAACAAGACCCGGTACGCGACCGCTGTCGAGTGCCCCTGCGATGTCGAGAATGTCGAAGGTTCCATTCATGAGTACAGCACCTGAATAGCCGACCAGAACCCTGTGCGGGAACTCGCTATTTCCAACCTTGCTCTCCTCGTAAGGTTTACCTCCGATTCGGAACAGGTCGATACCCTCTGATGTCGCAAGCCACACCTTGTGTCGAGACCCAGGTACGGTCACTGCGCGGAGGCATGAGGACTTCTGTAGACCATTCAAGATACGTGATGCATGTGCGCGGGTACTTACCCCCAGCAGGAGCATTGTTGCCCTAATGTCAATCCACCCGAAGACGCTGATGAATTTCATGATTGCGACTTCGCTAGGGGAGCCCATGACACCTACGTCTTGTGTTGCCTTCTTCCCCTTTCTGCGGGGGGTTGTGATTCCAGCTCCTCCGAGTAGCAGAGGGGCTACAGCGTCCTCTTCTCCGACGCGGGACATCCAGTAGGAGGACTGTTCCATTGACAGGGCGTTAGATAGTTCTGCGGGGCTCATTCTTGACCCTCTTCCGTCGTAGTCGTATTTGAATGTTGAGGAGTCTGTAACTCCGGCACCAACCCCTGCTGAGCTAGGAGGTACCAGTCCACCGAGCAGGGTTTCGGGTGCTCCGGTTTCTTGGGCTAACTCTTTTGCTCCTATGCCTCCTGCTTTTGCTCGGTATCCTTCTTGAATCTCTTGGAAATCTACGCCGGGGATACCGCCAAATGAGAATTTTGCTCGGGGTGTAACACCGTAGGAGTAGCCTCCGTGTTCAAAGGTTTCGCCTTTGTTTACTTCCTCTTTTTCGGGGTTCCAGAGGTACCCGGAAGCTTCAGCGGCGAAGCTTCTAAAAGCTTGGGGCAGGTCGTCAAAATTCCTACTACCAGACATATTCTCCACGATGGAGCCCTTATCCATTGGGCGACCATTTTTGGGAGTGTATTTTTCGGTAATGTGACCGACTGAGACACCTGCATCAGCGAATGCTTGCTGAGATTCAGGCATTGAGTAGATGTCCGGTGCAAGCTCTTCAACAGCTTCTCGCACGACACCTTTAATTGCCTTCGACGTATTTTTTTTCTTACCCATAGGGTGCCCTTTCTGTGGTGGTAAAAGTTGAGGCGCTTCAAGCTACTACTGGGGTAGTTGAAGCGCCTCATAAGTTCCAGATGGGACTTGTATAAAAGCACATCAGGAGCCAAGTTCACAGCTAAATCATAATATCATTCTGCGACCCTCGCGGCAACCTCTGCGGTGGATACTCCGAGACCCAGAATGGGGGAGCCTGATTGCACGTCATGGCGACCACCAGATACCCCGTAACCGCCTCGCCCGAATAGCCCTGCTGATTTAGACCCGTCGCCTACAGGTACGAGACCTTTCCCTGTGATGCTTTCCCACCCTCCTTCTGTCCCCGCCGTGAACCCCAATCCGAGACCAGGAGTGCCCTTTCTTGCTTCCACGATAGATGCGGTGACTAGCGGAAGTAGGTGCCAGCTTACGGACTCTTTAGTGGCTCTCAGCCCATTCCTCAAAAGCTCCCACCCCGCACTCCGACCGAGTACCATAAGGCGCTCTACCGCATGGGGTACACCTGCAATATTCATCCTCCCGTGGATACCTTCTGCAAGTGCTAAAACGTCCTCGGGGCTGGATGCTTTGCGCAGGGCGCGAATCTTCGTTCCGGCAGGGTTTCCAGACACCCAGATGCCGCCTCCATAGATGCCACGTTTGCCGTACGCTCCACCAAATTCTGAGGTTAAATCGAGTGTCCCTGCAAGGGTCGAATAGCGTTCAGGTACGAGTGACGAACCATAGATAAGGTATCTCCAAAGCCACCCATCCACGTCCACTACTGCACCTACTTCAGGGGGTACGATTTGCCCCTTTACGAACCCTTCTGCAAGCCCTGGAACATGTGAATCTTGGGAGCCTGCAATGCCAGAAACACCAGGCACAAACCCGCCTGCACCAAGACCAGTAACCCCTAGTCTACGACCCATTTCAGCACCTTCACCATAGTAAGAAAGGTACCCGATAGAAGCCGCCGATACACCCCAGCTGGTAGGCATTGAACCGACCTCATTAACCCCCATATATGTGGGTACACCAACTATCTGCAAGGGCACGTTTTCGAGGGTGGTTTCGGAGATGGTCGCGGCGGCTTCTGCCGGGGTGGGGAAAGCCCCTAGCCAGGGTACTGAGATTCCTTCCTTTAGGATTTTATTTTCCACACCCCCAATGCCGACGCCAACCGTGCTGAAACCTGCACCTGCTGTGGTGACCCCGGAGGTGTCTACGCTGGTCACGAATTTGTGTGCCGGGGGTAGGGGGACAGATGCGGCGCCTGCGGGGTAGTATTTTGCGGGTGCGGCGGTGGGGAGGTTCCCTATGAATTCGTCCCATTCACTTCCGGTAACTGCCGGTTTGGGTTTAAATTTCACCCCTCTGCCTGATACGAGCCCGTAGACTTGTTCTGTGTCGAGTACTTCTTCTGCGGGGGGTAGTACTGACAGGTTGAGTACCCCTGCGGTGGTGGTGGTGAGGTGTTTCGGGGTGGTGTTGTTTTCAGGTTCGTGGAAGGGGGTTGTTTCCCATAGGGGCTCTAGGTGTGTTCCACCGATTCCGTAGTATTGGTCTCCGTCGGGGGAGACTTTACCTGCCCCTGCCCAGCCGACGGGATGGTAGGCGCCTGCACCTGCCCCGGTACTACTGGTGAAGATACTGATGTTCTGGGTGTTGCACAGCCATTCTGAGTGTGGTGTTATGGTCTGCTTTTCGTTCGGGTTGGCGGGTTGCGTAAGTAGTGGCGTGGTGAGGTAGGTTCCTTGTGTTAGCCCTGTGCCGTGGGTGATGGTGTGGGTTGTGGGTGTGGTGAGGAGTCCGGGTGCCCAGATGTGGGTGGTGTCGCCGGAGAATCCTTGCTGTAGGAGACGTTCGGGTGCGGGGGTTTTTGTGGGCGGTGTGGTGTGGTTGGTGAGTGGGGAGCCTTTGCCGGTGGTGTAATGCTTGGGTGTGGTGCGGGGAGCTCCGAGTGTCATGGTTTTGTCCTTGTGTGGTAGGTTTCTTTGGTTATTCTATGATACTTGGGTATAGCGTCTGTGGCTTGTTGGCGGCTAAAATCCCTGAAAAACAGCGCCCCTTAAAAAACACGGCACACCCACACCCAAAACACCCCAACCCACCCAGCCACACCAAAACAAACACCAAAAACACAAACCCAGAACGCAAAAACAACCTGGGCAACACCACAAAACAACACACCTACAAGCCAGCACATCACCTAAAACAACAACGACAACACACAACAGACAAGACACAGAAGGACAACAGACAATAGACCAATAGATAACAAACAATAAGCAACAGACAAAGCACCAACAAGACACATAGACACGGGAGAGACACGGGAGAACAATAAGGACACAACACACACGCACCAACCAAAGACACAAACACCATACACAGCAGACACAGAGATAAAACAGACACCACAGAGACAAGAAGATACAGCACCAACAAGACACACAACCAAGAAACCAAGAACACAGACACATGGACATAGACACAGAAGGACAACAGGAACACGGAGAACCAAGACACGGGACACAAAGAAAACAAGCCAGAGAACAAAACAACAACACCAACAGAACAGCTAGAAGAAGAAACACACAAACAGACAACACACCTACAAGCCAAAGAACCAAGACAGACAAAGAGCCAACCAGCTAGAGAGAAAGCCAGACAGGGAAGGGGTAGGGAGCAGGAAGGCTGGAGGGGAAAGGTGAAGGTGGAAGAGTAGTGGGGCGTGGTGGGAGGCGGCGAAGGGGTGAGGTGATGCCAGCGCCGCCGGATGAAGCCACCCCTTTTCTTTTTCTCTCCGCAACAGGCTTCCCCCTTGTGTAGGGAAAAGAAGCCTTTCCCCTAGTCAGCGCGTTTCGCTCACTCAACCTGATACCCATTTCCGGTGTGAACGTAGATTTAGGGGCGCTCGCTAAGGATTTGATGGGTTCAAGCCTGGTTTTCAGCCCTATTTTTGAGGTGTTTTTAGTGTGCAATACGAAAGGGTGATTTTATTGGCATTTCCCTACGTGAGGAAGTGAGCCTTTCCCCTAGTCAGCGCGTTATGCATTTGCGTGTAAAAAGGTGATGATTGGGGCTGAAAATCAACCTCTACACGTTGTTTTTCAACCCCGTTGTGGCGTGGGTGGCGGAAACCGACTTTTCCTGTGCGTTAGGTGCGGTCTATGCCCTGGTTATGGTAAGGTGGAATCGCTGTAGTCTGAATATGATCTACTGCCTTTCATTTAATGGTTATCTTCATGGCGTTCTAACCCCCGGCTTTCCTCTAGGAAATCAGCTCGGGGGTTCGCTGTATCTACAGACACCTACAACACCGGTTTTGGAGTGGACGATTTCTGCTCGAAGTAGCCATGTTCTGCACCAGCGGCGAGCGCTGGTGGTTGAGGGTGGGGCGCTGGGTTTTCTGCGTGCTTCGTTGGTGGGTGTCTGTAGCGTGCGGGCGCGGGTGTGGTGTAGTCTGTTTTTGTTAGTTTTTTTGAGAGGAGTTTTTGTGAGTGATTTTTCTGAGCGTGTGGCGGCTTCTTTGATGTCTTTGGATGGTGAGGTCATGGACTTTGCGGTGTTTTATTCGGCTGAGGATAGTCGTGGGCGTTTTGCTCCGAGGTTGAGGATTGGTGAGGTGGCTGAGGGTGATGAGGTTTTGGTGGGTTGGTTTAGGGGTGGTGAGTGGGTTCGTGCTGATGGTGTTGTGGTGGGGAGTTCGAGTGAGTTTTTGATTCCTGACGGTGAGGGTGGTGTTGCTGGTGGGTAAGTGGTTTTTTGTGACGGTGGGGTTATTGATGTTGTGCCTATTGGTGGGGGTGCTTCATGGGTAGTGTTGCTGGGCTGTTTGTGCTGTCGGGTTTGGTGCTTTTTGGGGTGGGGTTTTTGTGGTTGTTGTGTTGTCATGCGGCGGGGTTTGGTGATGATGAGTTTGATGCTCAGGGTCGGTTGGCTTTTTGGGTGGCATTGGGGTTGATGTTTTCTGGGTTGGTTTGTGTGGTGGTTCCGGTGTCGTTGGCGCGTGGTGGTTTGTTGTGAGTGTGGGGCAGGTTTTTGCTTTGGTGTTTTTGATGGGGGTGACTGGTGTTTTGGTTGGGTCTGTGGCTGGGTTGTGGGGTGCTAGTCGTGGTCATAGTGGTGGTTGCTGGGTTGCCTTGGTGGGGCTGGGGTTGATTCTGGTTTCGGTGGTGGGCTGGCTGGTTGGTGGTAGAGGGTGAGTTGGATGTGGGGGTGGCGAGCGCTTGGGGTGTGGTGCTGTTGTGGGGTATAGTGGTGTTGTCCGCCTGTCCTGTTTTGGGGTGGGTGGATGGCATGTTAATTTCCTTTTCACGGTGGAGCCCCTTCGCTTGTTGCCAATGGTGGTGGCGGGTTTTTTGGAGGGGCTTTGTTGTGTCTTTTTTTGGTGGTGGTTTGGTGGCGAGCGCGTAGGGTCGGGGTTGATGCCCACAATACTATGGGTTGCATAATGAGTGTTTGGTGTGGTATTGTATTTGTGTGGGGGTGAGGTTTTTGCCCCTGGTTTGAACTACCTACTGGAAGAGGAAAATTTGTTATGGCTATCTTCGTTTATGGCGCCCCGTCTACTGCTGTTGAGTTGAGTGTGGTGTGTGCTGATTTCAATGAGCATTTGAAGCATGAGAGTGACCTGTTGAAGGCGGCGAGCGCCCGGTTGGTGGCATCTGGTAAGGGTTCTACTTCTGCTGGTGCGAGTGCTTGGAGTGATGGTTATGTTCAGAGTTTGTATCTTGCTGAGTATCAGCGGGTGGCGTTTGGGTTGCTTGACCGGGATTGGTTGGGTGAGGTTGCGGGTGGTGTTTTTGGGTCGTTTGGTGAGGTGGTTGAGGCTTTCGCGGCGTTGGTTGGTCGGGTGAATGATTATCTTGTTCGTGTGGGTGAGACTAGGTGTGCTATCAATCGTGTCGTGTAGCGGTTAGGATTACTTACCTGTGGTTGGCGGTGAGAGGGTGTGTTTCTCTCACCGCTTTTTTCTGTTTTGTCCTGTCAGGTTTTCTTCCGTGAGTTCCGGTGGGTCTGTCTGGCTGTACTGGTGGGTGGTGTCGCCCGTCTTAGGGGTTGTCGGTGTGCATGGCGAGCGCGAGTGTAGAGTTAGCTGTGGCGGCGGATATTGGGTCGTGGTTCTTTCTACGCTGGGGTTACTGGTGGGTGTCTGGTTGTGTCTTCTTGTGCGTGTGCTTGTGGTGGTTGTGCTATAGTTGCTGTAGGGATTTTTTTCATTTTTTCCTCTCCACGGTAATTCCCCTCAGCCTGGGCTGGTTGAGGGGTTTACTGTATCTGGTGGGTAGTTTGACCTGGGGTGCTCTCGCTTGTGTGTGGGTTGGGTGGTGTTTGGGTTGCGTGTTTGCTGGTGGGGGTATCGTGCGGGTTGGGGGTGTCTTTGATAATACTGTTGTGGGGTGGTTTTTGAGGGGTGTGGTTACCCCACACCCAATGGTTGCATACCTAGTTTTTAGTGTGGTACAATATTTGTATGAGGTTGAGAGAAAAAGCTCCAACCAAACCACCACCTGATGAAAGGGAAAACGTCATGGCAATCTCCGCAACTCTTGAGGCACGTTCCATCGCCATTCTGAACAATCTGGACAGCTTGGCAACTGCCGCGAAGAAGGGTGCACGCAAGGTGGCAAAGAAGCCCGCATCTCAGGGACCTCTGAACCTTGCAGACCGCATGCATATTCGCGTCTTCCAGAAGCAGGAAAAGCTCGCCAAGGCAACCCGCCGCCGCTATGCCGGTCAGCTCGAAAATTTCCGCATCAACCACGACGAAGAAGGGTTCACCGTAACCCTGGAGAAGGCAACCGGCGAATACGACAAGATGCACAAGGTCTTCAATAACTTCAATAGCCGCCGCTAAACCCGGCAAATGAGAGAGAGGGGCTGTACCACACAGCCCCTCTCTCTTCACGTACACCACCCAACACCTTCCTCGACAACTCACCCCAACAGGCACCACCGGCGAGCGCCCCAATACCTAACTGTGAGCACCCAAACCGGCAGGCAGTGTCAGCGGGTGTACAGCTCAACGGGTTTATGGGTGTGACATGTTGCGGGGTTGGTAATGCGGGTGCAGGGGTTGGTGTGTGCGCTCGCTACTGAGCTGTGTGGGTATGTCCAGTGGGGTATGTTGGTGACACGCGGATTGTAGGCGGTGCAGGGGTGGTGTTGCTCGTCCGGTGTGGGCGCTACGGCGTGCTGATTCTTCTGAGAGTTCCATCTAATCGGTCTGTGTTTCGGGTGTGGGTGTGTTGGCGCTGTTGCTGGACGGTGCACGGGGCACGGTAGACGGCTCAGTGAAGGGTGCGGGTGCGGTGGGATGCTGTGCTGGTCTCGATAAGCGTCAGGGGGGGTAGTGCGGGGGTTTAGGCGCTCGCACGCGGGGGGGGTAGGTTGCTCTCAGTGGTGCCGGGCTGTTTCGGGGTGTTGTGGTGCGTCTGCTGGCTGGGGTGTGGTATGGTTGGGGTGGAAGATTCATAGAAGTCCTATCTTTAGGTTTTCATAGTAAGCCCCTCAGCTGGTTTTGGTTGGGGGGTTTGCTGTATCCGAGCGGGTGTAGTCCTGTGCCTTTTGACGTTGGAGATGGTTAGGTTGTATGGTGGGTGGGTAAGTACTCTCACCTGTGTGAGTGGTACGAATGTTGTACAAAGATGTTTCATGCTGAATCCCCTTCACGCTTGGGTAACCGTTTGGTTGTTGCCTCGGTGTGTGGGGGTTTAGTGTATCCGTAGGTGTCAGCCTCTCTGTAATGGTGGGGAGAAGCGAGCGCATGCTTTCCCTCCGGTATGGTGGTGTGGTGTGTCGTGCTGTGCGGTGTCCTGTGGTGTGGATACCCCTTTCAGTAGCTCTAGTTCTCTATTTGGTGACCCGGCGCTCGCTAGAAAAATTTCCCCTAAGAATACACCACCAAGAGTTGCACGCATGGTTTTTGGTGTGGTATCATATTTATATGAGGTTGAGAGAAACGCTCCAACCCGACAAGCCACCTACCGAAAGAGGAAACATCATGACACAGAACAGCAAGGGCTTCAAGATTGCATTCGACAACGAAGACGGCATGCCGATTGGTGTACGCTTCCACGAAGCTGAAACCGTAGAAGCAACCCGCAAGGTACGCGAGCGCATCATCAACGAGACCGTCGAGATTGAGATTGTTGCGAACGGTACGCTGGACACTGAGACTTACCGTGAGGTTGTTTACGACGGTGCATTCTTAATCTTCAAGGATAAGGACGGTGGCATCATTACTACCGGCGGTATTGAGCGTGACCCGCACATTGTGAAGCCGCTGATTATTGGTGCAGGCGTGATGCATGGTCGTATTACCCGTTTTTGGGCACAGCCTGCTGGCGTGAATGAAGTGAATATTATGATTCATGAAATCGCCGCCTAGCCCCATGTGACCGGCGATTATCCCCCAACAAGCCCCCTTATGTGGGTTGGTTGGGGGATAATATTCATACTTAGTATGACCTGATGCGAGAAAGGAAGAGATAGCCTATGGGTTATTCTGCTGAGGATATTGAAGAGCGTGCTGAGAAGCTATACACCCTGTACCGCACTAAGCGGCACCATGACAGCCCGGCGCTCGATGTTCAGCGTCTACACCGTGACCTTGGAGGCAACATCTATACGGTCAGTGTCTACGACAGGGAAATGACTATTACGGATTACACGCTCAACCCTGTCACCCAGCAGTGGGAGAACGTCAGGTTTGAGACGTACCTACCGTATGCGGGTGAGAGTGAGCTAGAATCCGGGGTTATCGTCAGTGGGCTTAACCGGTTCCGGCTGGCTCGCAGTATCGGTCACCTGTTCCTGCACTTCCTGCCGGATAAGAGCCCTGCACCTCAGACGGTGTACCGCCTTGGACGCTCACCTGAAGAGAGCGAGGCGAACCATTTTGCCGCCACACTCACCATGCCCCGCCAAGCCTTCACCCACCACTGGCACCACACTACCGGCGGCGACCTGGGCAAGCAATCAGAGCTATTCAGAACCAGCGTCGGCAAAACCCAAGCCAGGGCATACCAGCTTGGACTCATCCCCTAACCCCCCCCCCAACAAGGCATGCAACAAGCAGAGACCCCTCCACCAGACCCCGCACCCACCAACAAGGAACCAGGGCTAATTGAGGGGCTTTATTGCGCTCGCTGTCACCTGTCCGCCGAGGTGAGCGAGCGCGATACAGTGCAAGACAACACACCGCCGGGGTTGCTGGTGGTTTGAGAACGAGATGCGAAGCTGAGGCTATGGATGAAGGCGCTGATGGTACAGGCACAGAGCAAGAAGGACAAGGGCGGGGTAGGTTGGGTGCTTTCTGGTGGTCAAATGTGTACGGTAGAGCCGCCAGGGTGAAGATGTGGGGTGAGAGTGTTGCAGGCACAGGGTAGAGAGACGAGGGCGGCTAGGCTGGGCGGTTGCACCCATACGCTCCAGTAGTCACCACCCCAAACCACACACACCAACGCATACACCAGCAGAAGGAACCAGTAGACCCGGTGCACCGCAACCCCTGAATGTGGTATCCTGATTACACGCCCCAATATCTTGGGACTACCCACCACACCGTTGGTGGGGCGCTCGCCTCCGGCTGGGGGAGAGCCTTATAAACGGATGCACCACCGCCACTGGTGGTCTTCAAGACCCGAGCACGCATTATTGGGTGCGAAGGTTTCCGTAGGCGGGCACCGCCTACTCACCCCACACAGGGAAAGTGGAAGTAATTCGGGCATCTTGCAGGCACAACGCCTTGTCAGGAAGCGTCTTCCCCGCATATGTGGGGTTTAGCCCGACGTGAACGACCTGTACGCCAACTCCTAGAAGTTTTCCCCGCACATGTGGGGTTGAGCCTGCGGCTAAACGTCCCACACGCTCAGCCTTTGTGCACATACGTGGGTTTGAGCCTCTAGAGATAATCTCCAATACCTGATGACCACTGCACATCTGAAGCCCCATTCATGTAGGGGCATCATAATCGTTTAGACATAGAAGAATCCCCGGCACCACCTGCAAAGTTGCAAGGTATGCCGGGGATTCTTGCTCCCCACCCTCACCGGGCGGCATCTCTACACCCAAGTGCGTTTCTTCGGGGTGAGGGTACGTGCTAGAAGCTCTTCCGCCTCCACCTCCACCTCATTGTAGGTGCCCACCACCTGCTCCAAGTCACCTGTAGCGTCATTAATGAGCTCACGAACAGCAATATAGTATTCCTCATGGGTCGCCCAGCCACTTCCATTCTCCACGTCCCGGATGGTGTTGCCACGGAAGAAGTCAGAGCCGGTCAGGTCGAGAGTATTCTCCACAATGATACCGATAATGCCGTTGATACGTGCAAGGTAACCCTGGTTCCGTCGAGTGTCCCACCCACCACGTGAAGCAAACACCTTCCGCACTTCATCACGGCGAGCGCGTAGCCGCATCTCGATACTGGTCAGCAGTGCGGTGACGGCGGCGTAATCGGCGGTGATGCGGCGTAGAGTCTCGGGGTCTTGTTCGGTGTCGTAGGGGTCTTCGATAGGGTGGATGAGATTGGGGTCGTAGAGGTCGTGCGGGTTGTAGTATTTGTACTGGTACATGGTGGGGGCTTCCTTTCTGTGGCGAGTGCGGCGGGTATCTGATGTGTGCGCTCGTTGTTGGGGTTAGTGTGTTCGTTTCTTATTGTACTGGGTTTAGGTTTTGGTGGGGTAAGGGACACCCCCGGTTTCCTGTGGTTTGTTCAGGTTGCCGGGGGTGCCTTTTGTGGTGGGTGGGGTTAGAGCATGGCGGCAGTGGTGTTTAGGCTGAGTAGTAGCAGGTTGTTTTCTTCATCAACTTTTTCGGGGTATTTGGTGAGGTAGTCGGAGATGCTGTAGCCGCCGTGTAGTAGGCATCGAGTTGTGAGGTGGTGTGCTACTTCCCAGGGGGTGCGGAGGGGTTGTGTGGGGTCGATGGGGCTCGGGAAGGTGAGGTGGGTTTTGACGAGTTTTTGGATTTCGGGGCGGACGGCTCCGTTCTTGAATTGGAAGGCGGGGTAGCCGTTACGTCCCTTTCCGTCGGTGACCTTGAGGATGAGGTGGTCTTCTACCAGCCGGTCGAGTTCTTCCTGGGTGATGTTGAGGTATTGGCGGATTGCGGCGGTGGTGTGCAGGTCGCCGATGGTGTGAAGGATGGGGTTGTCGGGTTCGGGTTCGTGCTGGTCTTCGAGGGCGTATCGTGCGGCGGCGGCTTTGAGATTGAAGGCTACAGAGAGGTAGTTTTCTTCGGTGATTTCGAGTTCACCGGAGGAAACCAGGAAGTCGATGTAGTCGGTGATTTGGTTCTTTACCCGTTCGACGGGGTCGAAGGTGGTGCTGGTGTTTGGGTTTTCGTTAGCCATTGGGGTTTCCTTCCTGTGGCGAGCGCTCCGGGTCTGACTAGTGGTGCGGTTGCTGTTGTGGGTGAAGTTGAAGTTGGTGGGTTGGTGTCAGGTTCTAGGAATTGGCGTAGAGGTCATTGACGTCGTTTCTAGCACCCGAGAGGACTATTGCGTAGTTTTCGGGTGACTCCTTCATATATTCCAGTGCAGATTTGCCGCCGTATTCCGGTGAGGGGATAGTCAGCCAGATAGCGGTTCGCCATTGGGAGAAGTTGCCCTTGAGTAGGGTCTGGATGATTTTCTGCACGTCCGGGTTCATAGCGCCGTCTCGGAACTGAAACAATGGGTATCCGTTACGTCCCTTACCGTCGGTGACCTTGAGGATGAGCCGGTCTTCCACCAGCCGGTCGAGTTCTTCCTGGGTGAGGTTGAGGTATTCGCGGGCTGATGCGGTCGAGTACATTCTACCGACAATGTCACGGGCGTAGAGGGGCTTGCGGTATTCTGCCAGGTGCTTCTGCGTTGCAGTGTGGAGCACGTCAGCTAGGCTGTCTGCCAGGTCGTCACTTGCGGTGATTTCACCAGATTCAAGGGCTGACTGGATGTATTCGCGTGCCGGTTCAAACACGCGGCTAGTCAGGTCTTCGCTGGTCATAAGGGTTTTCCTTCCTGTAGCGAGCGCGGCGGTTGGCGAGCTCTCGCTGTTGTGGGGACGTTGAAGCCCTCAGAGCCTAACGGGTTAGGGTGAGGGCTTGAACATGAAGTGTAATAGTTAATTCTCAAACAAATCTTTCGCAGAAAGAGTTATTTCCTCTATTGTATCACTTCCCGGCGGGTTCTGCTGTGTAGCGGTAGGTGTACGTTTTCTGCTGGTCTTCAGCTCCGGTGTCAGTGTTGGGGTTGAGGTTCCGGCGGGTGGTGGTGGAGCTGGCGAGCGCCTGCGTGTGGGTTTGCAGGTCGCAGATGGTGGCGATTTGCTGGGTGAGGATTTCCTCAAGCTCTTCAGGGGTCTGTGCATCTGCTTCAGAGGCGTGTAGGGTCTTGAGATGGGTGAGGGTTTCTTCGATGCGGGTGAGGGTTTGGGTGCGTACCCGGTCGTACCATTTCGAGTTTGGGGTGGTCATGGTGGGGGTTTCCTTTCCTGTGGGGTTAGGGGTGGATGCGGGTGTCAATGTGGAGGTCGAGGGTGTTCTTGTCGGAGGCTTTGCGTGTGGCAAAGTTGCTGTAGGGGTAGAGGATGTGCCCGGTGAGGCGGAGGTTTTCGAGGATAGCGATTTCTCGGAAGGTGGTGTAGGTTGCCGAGGCGGTGCGGGTGGTGCCGTCCTTGAGGGTGAAGGTCAGCTCATGGGTCTGGGTGGGGATGTCGTAGCCGGTGACCTGCATATGCTTCACCTTCTGGTTGCGGAGGTTGATTTCATTGCGGGTCTTCTTGTCTGCAACATGGATGCGGGTGTTCACTTCAAGCGGCGCAGACCAGTTGGAGAGTTCGACGGAGTATCCGGCGCACACGATGCGCATGTATTCCTTATTGTCGGCGAGCGCCGGGTCGAGGGTGAGGTTGTGCATGTGGAGGGTGATGGTCGCGAGCGCTTGTGCGAAGCGTGCGATGTCTGCGGCTTTGTCTGCTAGGTAGCGGGGGTTGTTTGTGTTGTCGGCGTGGTGGATGTCGGTGGTGATTTGGTTGATTGCGTCCTGGATGTAGGGTTCGGGGTTGTAGCGGTGGTTGCTCATGGTGGGTGTTTCCTTTCGGGTAGGGGTGTGCCCCTTAGCTGTGGTGGCTAAGGGGCTTCCAAAGGGGGTTTGGGTTAGAATTCAATGGTCATCTTACGGGTTTCCTTGTCGCCCATGATGAGGGACGGCTTCACGGAATAATTGACACGGCGGTGGAGGTAGAGGGATTCATCGCTGGAGGTGGGGACAGAACCGATGAGCTTAAATCCTTCGTAGGAGGGGCTGTCCTGCCAGCCGAACTGAATGTCAGCTTCCCAGTGGAACTGACCGTCTGCACCGTATCCAGCCTTGGTGATGTACAGGCGGGGTGCCCAGTTGTTGTCCTGTTCCGCATTGGCGCGCTGTTCATTCAGTGCCTTGGTGAAGGTCTCGTGCGCCGATTCGTTGAAGTTCTCGGTGTTGGTGTCGCTGACCAGGGTTGCTTCGAGACGTACCTTCATGATGTTTCCCTTCCTAACGGGTGGTAGTGGTGGGTTGGAGCGTTTCTCTCAACCTCATATAACTATAGTATCACACTAAAAATTAGGTACGCAACTCTTGGTGGTGTTTTTTGGGGGAATTTTTCTAGCGAGCGCACAGGGTGGCTCATGGGTGCGCTCGCATAGCGTGGGTATGCTTCCAGCCGTGCTGGTGCCCGGCTGAATCTGCGGCGGGATACACCGAACCCCTTGTCACCGATAGGAGTGTGTCAGTGGCAAGGGGCTTATTGGCATGAAGCAAAAATTTGTACGTCGCAACACGGAGCACTTATAAGTGATTACGTTGCCCCTTCAGTGTATCGACTCGACAATGAAACAGTCAAGAACCTGCCGGGTGGGTGGTACAACTTTTGAGAGTGTCATTCGTGCGGCGGGGGGCTCAACCCCACATACGCGGGGAAACGACTTCTTGGTAAGGCGTAACGCCTGCAAAGTACTCGAAATACATTCGTTTCCCGTGTGGGGTGAGTAGGCGGTGCCCGCCTACGGTGACCTTTACACCCGGTAGTGGGTGCTCGGGTCTTGATGACCACCAGTGGCGGTGGTCATCCGTTTATTACGCTCTCCCCCTGCCGGAGGCGAGCATAACTCCATCGTAACACACGCCGCCGCATGCACACCGTCGCCCGCATAGCACGCGAGCACCACTACAGGATGCTTCACACCTAGTCACCGACCGGGGGTATCCTACATACCCTGCAACACACAAGGTATGATGAGTACCTGAGCTGTGTGCACACCCGGTACCGGGGCGCTCGCATCTTTACACTTCTACAGAAAGGATTATTTGATGGTGGATTCCGCTTCAATGCTCACCGCCTTCATCTTCGTCACAGTACTCTACCTGGGGTACATTTTTTGGCTCGTATATGTCCGTGGTGATTCTGGAGATGAAGGCTGTTTCGACCTGACCGACACCGACGCTAAAGTTCTCGGCTGGGCATCTCTTGTCGTCATGGCTGTGCTGGGTATATTCCTTGACCTGACCTTCAAATCGAAGCTGGTAGCGGGATTTGTCTTGTTCGGCGGCATGATAGTTCTTTTCCTTCTCATGCTCATTGCCAGAGAGAGAATCGCCGCTAAGAAGCCCTACACTCTCAGCCAATACACAATCCGCATCAGCACAACTATGGTGCTGACTGCAATCGTCGCTACCCTTGCCGGTATAACACCCACCGTCCCTAGCCCCTCACCCAAACTGTTCACCGGCAACAGCGACACCGGCGTCACCTTCGACAAAACCATCACCGTACACAGCGACTACGACGGACGCCGCCTCGACGACAACACCCCCGGCACACCGGTCACCAACATTACCGTCACCCAAAAAGTCCATCAAGGCGCAACCTACATGTGGGTAGAACACCAACCCAACGGTGAGCTTATCACCCGAACCACCAATACCCGCCCGGTCACCATCATCGAAGACCTACCCGAAACCGACACCGAAGCGAAAGTCACCTACACCCAGCAATACCTGGTGGACAGCGCCGCGCTCGCTGAAGGTAAACCCCTGTGCTCTGCACACGGTACGCTCTCACCCCCAAAGGGTCAATTCTGTGAAGGTGGCAAAGTCACCGCCAAGCCTGAAAAGGGGTACGGTGAAATCACCGCCACCATCCACGTACCCAAGGGCAAAGCCGAACAACTCATTACCACACGTCCCGAAGCCTAACCATCACCACAAACGCTAAGAGCCCCTGACTACCCACTCCCACGGGTAGTCAGGGGCTCACCCGTACCCCTAAAGCCCTACACGCCCACCTAAGCCGCCAAAAGCAATATGGATACCCAAATACTAGGTGAACGACGGAAAGAGCCTCAGAAGGGTGATAGCTACCCGAAGAGGCGAGCGCACCACCGACTGGGCGCATAGAACCCTGTAGAGGCTGTGTTGGGTACCCCGTGGGCGTACGGTGCCCTGTGCGGTGCAGATGTCATGTCGATTGACCTGTGGATACTCAGAGGCAAGACCTTGGTGCCGCCGGTGGGAATGGTGGTTCCTGTGTGGGTGGTACCCGTGGTGTGGGGTGTAGGTGTTCGGGGGGGGGGTACAGGAAAGCCCCTCACGCTCCACTATGGCTGAATGTGTGAGGGGCTTGACTGTGAAAGAATCGCACAGATTGACTGTATGTGGCTAAGTGTACAGACAGGGAAGATGGAATATCAAGTACCTGCCTTCCCTGTCTGTGGGGTTAGGTTCTTTTTCTTAGTTGTCAATGTAGAGACCGAGGTCAGCTTCCAGCTTGTAACACTCAGCCTTAGCATGCTTCAGGGCATCCTTGAACTCACGCTCATTACCATATGCTCGGTGCTGAGATAGGTCGGAAGCATAGCGAGTGAATGCGTCGATTGCGTCATTTTCGACTTCCTGGAGAGCCTTTACACGGTCACGAATGGAACGAACCTCAACCATGTGCATGTAGGACACAGGCTCATTGGAAGCGTAAACCCTCATCTGAACCTTTAGATTGCAATGCTTCTTCAGCTCACTGTAAGTCTCCAGTGCCTTATCTGCAATGGCGAGAAAACCATTCAAGGTTGCCTTCGAGTCATTATCCATGATTTCAGAGATAGCCATTTTCGTTTCCCTTCGTGGGTGGTAGGTGTTGGGTTGGAGTGCTTCTCTCAACCTCATGTAATCATAGTATCACACTCCTAAATAAGTGTGCAACTCCTGGGGGTGCTTTTGGCGAGAGGATATAGCGAGCGCCTATAGGGTGGTGTGTGCGCTCGCTGGTTTGTATCACTCATGCATGAGTGTGCAGTGGTATAGACCTGTGGGGACAGCAAAGCCCCTCACATTCTGTGTTTGGCTGAATGGGTAAGGGGGCTTTACTGTGAAATGTAATGTATACGCACAGAGGCTCAATCCCGCGCATATGGGAAAGGGCTTCCTGACAAGACTCAACACATGCTGAACGCCCGAAAATCATTCACTTTCCCCGTGGGGCGAGTAGGCGGTGCCCGCCTACGGTGACCTTTGCGTCCACAATGGATGCTCGGGTCTTGATGACCACCTAAGAGGTGGTGCATCCGTTTACATGCTCTCCCCCAGCCGGAGGCGAGCATGTATCCATAGTAGCACACCTACTTCACATCACCCTTACCGTGAAATGCCTGAAACGAACACTCTACTACTGGTGTAATGCCTTGGCACATTTGAATACCCGCAAAAATAACCCCACCCTCACCACAGCAACCATCTAGAATCACACGCATACGCTAAAGGAAACCTGGTACAGTAAACACGACACCGTACCCCCTACCGCATAGAAAGGTGCAAAAACATGTTCATCAGTGAACTCAGCCAAAGCTACCTAGTAGTCTACGGCGCCCTCACGCTCATCTGGGTAACAGTATTTACCCTGTTCACTACACTCATCGCCACCGACATGGGGTGGGACATCGACGAAGACGACTACCTCGACGTCGCTCGCGGCACCGGTATCGCAGGACTAGCCGCCTCCGCATTCTACCTTGGCATCCTCATCCTGAACGGACTATCAAGAGTCGAGAACACCGGCATCACCTTCAATTGGGACATCGCCTGGGTCGCACCCACCGCAACCATCCTCGGAACACTCATCGCACCCATCCTACTACTAGTACTCTCAAAAATCCTCCGCATAACATTCACCCTCACCGGCACCATCACAAAAATCATGAAAACGGCACTCTACGACTGGTGCTACGCATTGAGTCGCATCGGCGCTCGCAAAGACTAACCACCAAACCTACCCCAACCCCTGCCTAAAACACCACTTTCCACAAGAAAGGAACCTGCCTTATGCTTTTGAGTGAAATGACCAGCGTTTTCCTCAGCGCCTTCACCTACCTAGCCCTAATTGCTGTTTTGGGGAATATTGGAGGCAACGCACTAATCTATTTGTCGGATAAAAAATACCCTTCCAAGAAGGAATACTTTAACCTAGCGCGAGTTGGATTCATCGCTGGTTTGGTATTTGCTGTTCTGGTCGCCGCCTATTTTCTCCTACCCGGCGAACCGGCACACCATCGAGCCTCAGCGGGGGACTTCCTCGAACTCCTCTGGGTTGCCCCGATAGCTTCCCTTGCCGCCGCATTCCTTATCCCCACCACCACTGCACTCGGCACCATGCTCATCACCTCCTCGACCATTAAATCCCCTGCCGCAGTATGGCGTGGTGTCGGGAAGCTCCTCGCCAAGCCGCTAGGTCGGTGGTGCGCCCTGCTGGAACGGCTCACCCGAAACGGATAAGTCGCATCAGCGCTCGCAAAAATAACCCAACCCACCACACGCCACAGCAATAACCACAACACACCAAGAGCCCCGCCCAAGCCCCACCAAGGCAAAGGACGGGGCTCATCCCGTATCATAGAGGTAAACGTCAGAAAGGAATACCTATGAACAATGCCCCCATGACACCCGAAGAATTCCGTATCTTCAGCACAGCAGTACTCACCGGCTTACTCATCCTCGTCGCACTAGCAGGAGCAGACTGGCTAAAAGACTACAAACGCGCCGTCATCCCCAAAGACTCACGACTAAAAACACCACAAAAAGCATTCCAAGCCTTCAGTGGAATCTGGCTCGCCGCCGCAAACTTCATACTCCTCATCCTCACATCAGGACCCCGATACACCCTACCTGAAATACTGCAAGTACTCGCCACCACCGCGCCCATCCTACTAGGAATCACCCTCATCCTACCCGCACTCATCGTGGGCACCTACCACCTACTCAGAATCGGAAAAATCGCCATAAGCATCCTCATCATCACCCCCGCATGGTTCACCGGCAAAATGATTCTTAAAGCAGTAAACGCCTGGTCACAACTCATGACCAAAACCCTCATCAAAACCAGCACACCCACCAACAGCGAGCGCGCTCGCTAAGTACCTGGTACTTACTGTGAAGGAGATGCACGCTCTTGGTTGATTTTTTGGTACTGGTTTTGTCGGTGGCGCTGAAGGTTGTCCCTTTCATTCTGCTGTTTTGGGTTGGTGCGGGAATATTTTGGTGGATGTCGGAGAAGATGTAGATTGAATGGTGTAACCTTTAAGGGAACTCGTTTATTTTTCTCTTTGGAGGTTTTTCGATGTTGTCGCACGTTGTTTTTGAAGATTGCCCTGGATTCAAGTTTTTTGGGGTTGATGATGTTTTGGTTGTGCGTTCGTTGGGTCTTCCTGCTGATTTGAATGAGTGGGAGGAGGAGCATTATGAGTTGGTTTCTGAGGTGCTTGGGGTTCCTACTGATTTCATGTATGAGCGTTTGAATTGGGCTTATCATGGTGGGTCTGATGGTTGGGCGATGAAGAGTTACCACACCGAAGGTGGTTTCTCTTTGGCTGATTTGGAGGCTAAGGGGGTTCCTCGTGATGATGTGTTGCGTCTTCATGAGGAGGGGTGCCTTATCGGTGGTAGCGTTAGGGTTTTGGGTGATGATGAGTTGCTGTTTGCGTGTGCCCAGTTCTGGGGAGGTGCTGACGGCGGGGTGATGATTCGCCCTGAGTTGTTTGAGTGCGTGAAGGTGTTTTCACGTGTGGGTGTTTCACCGCATGTTGCGTCTGATTTCTTGTTCTACCCTGTTGCTGATTATGGGTTTTTGTGCCCGTGGGAGTTGCTACTGTCAGGCGATGATAGGTTGCGTACACTAGTGGTGGCGGATGCGTATTCGTATGCGTTGAAGCGCCGCGAGAAGGCTGTTTTTGAAGAGTTTGCACAGGCTAGTGTGGAGAATGTTCCGGCGCCGGGGCGTGTTACTGAGCTGGCTAAGGGGGCTGTTTTTCCGTCAGTCGGCGATGGTTCAGTGAGCACCATGAACGCGCTGGGTAAGGTGCTGGGTGTCCCTGCGGCTATACTGACCCGACGGCTCGACAATGCAGATGAGCGACCGACAGGGTTCCCGTTGGTGATAGTGGAGGCGAAGCTTCGGAATGATTTGGAAGTTTTGGGTTGGGGTGGCGAGCGCATCACAGCATTCTTGGAGGGGCGCTCGCCCATGTTCGGTCTGGTTACACCTACTAGATACGCGACGTTTGGCGATGATTACTATAACGCCGTTGTGACGGTTGCTTCGTTGGCGCAGGGCTGGTTTGTTAGCAATGTGGGCGCTTCTAAACCTAGCGGTGCATCCGACCCGGCTATTACCTGTTGATGATGTCATCTGCTAGAGCGATTTAGCCGAAGCGGATAACCCGCCCTAGCACATATTGAAAAAGCCCCGTACCTGGAAGATGCAACATCTGGGCAGAGTACGGGGCTTTTTGTGTATGATTTTTCTAGCGAGCGTGCACGCTAGGCACCTGACGATGCTACTGTGAAGGAGATACACTCATGGGATTCTTGGCTGATTTTTTGTTTCTGATTCTGTCGCCGCTGGCGCCGATTTTGCCTTTGGGTCTTTTGGTGGCGTTGGCTTTACGTCGGCTGGGTCAGCGGGAGTAGTGCCCGCGATGGTTGCCGGTGTTTTATCGTTACATGTTTTGATTTGGAGGTTTGAATGATTTTTATGGTTTGGCTAATGCTCACTGTGTTGAGTGTGGTGGCTGTGTTTTTAGGGATGATACTGGATATTGAGGGTCTGCGGGCGGGGTGGAAGATTGGGCGGCGGTGTACGGTGGCTGGGCTTGTGGGGTTTGCGGTTAGTGTGATTGGGTTTATTGTGTCCCTTTTGATTCGCGTTCTACAGTGAGGAGTAGCAGTGATTTTTGTTTTGGCTGGTGTGGTTAGTGTGTTTATGTTCGCGGGTGGTGTGTTGTGGGTGTGGACGCAGTTGTAGGGGATTCTTGTTTTCTGGTTGTTCGATTGAATTTGGAGGTTTGAGGGATGCAGATGATGGTTTTGCGTGTGGGTGCGGTCATGGGCACAGTGGTGGGTTTTGCGGGTACGGGGCTGAGTGTCGCTGATGCGGTGTATATGTACCCTATTGTTGGATTCTTGGTGTTGGGTGTTGTTGCGTTTGTTTCGTCATTGTATTTTTGGTTGCGCTACCGCAAAGACGCTAAAGAGGTAGAAGCCGCTCTTGACCGTGTCCGACTAGCTGGGGATGAGGCTGAGAGGCTCCTGTGGCGGCGTAGCCATGAGTACCATAGGGAGTATCTTGATGCTGATTACCCGGATAGGCAAGCTATCTGGGATAAGAACGAGCAGATGTGGGAGGACTATAAGGCTAATCCTGCAAAATATATTGGCGATGAGCTGTCCGCTACGGAGGCTGGGAAGTACGGTAAGCTTTCACGTATCTGGGAGGCTTATATTGTGGCTGGACTAATTCTGGTCGTGCTTTTGCTACTAGTCCTTGTTGGTGTAGGTCTATGGGGTGTGGCTATTCTTGCTTTCTCCGCTTTCTTGTTCGCGACTGGTTGGGCTTGGGTTGATGATTCTGAATACAACCCCATGAGACTGTGGAGTGTTCCGGTAAGTATTGCCGCCGCCGCTGTTGTTGCCGCGATACTGATTCCTGTGTCTGGTTGGGCTACCTCTAGCCCTCCTCCTGGGTGGGTTGCTCAGACTCACGAGGTGACGCTTGCTCGGCAGGCTAATGGTGCTTACGGTGTTGGTGAGCCTAGTAAAGCACGCCTGGATGGTTCTGTGTCTAAGGGTAAAGAGCCGAGTAGTGCTTACTCTTGGAGTGAGCTTGACTCTAATAACGCGAAAAGCTCTTACGACTCATATTATCCTGATAGTGGCAGTAGGCAGGTGCGTATCGTTGATGACCTGACGGATGGTGAGGCACCTTATGTTCAGCACTATTACACTTTTGATGTGTTGAACGGCTATAGTGATAACGATGTATGCTACTGGGGGAACGCTTCTGCATTCAACAAAGCACCCCAGTTTGCGTATGTACCTTGTTCTAAACGTAATGCTTGGGTTAAGCGTGAGAACGTTGTTATCCACATTCCGCGCGGGCAGTACGACCATTGGGTAGCCCGTTCTGCATAGGTGGCTCTGTGTTGCGTGTTTCAGTTAAAATGGGAACTGCCCTATCTGCTAATATTTTCTTTTTCTTAGGAGTTTGCTCTGGTTAATGTTTTTGACGCTTGGGATGTTGCTAGGTGGCTTTTCTTTGCACTGTTCCTGCCGGGTATTGTTATTATGTGTGCCGGGTTGCTGGTTAGCTTTCTTTTCTCTAAGGTTTCTAAGGTGCTAGGGTGCGGGGCAGGCGGGTTGGTGCTGAGTGCCATTTTTGTTGGTGTCCTGTGCTGTGCGGCTGGGGTGGTGTTGTTCTTTAACTATCCGTGGTGGCTTGGTTTGTGGGGTTACACTGACCAGTATCTCATTCTTGTGTCGTATGCTTTGCTGGGTGCAGGTGGAGCGTTTAGCACCAAGCTTTCACGTGCGGATGGTTAGAGGGGTTGGTGGGATGGGTTCTGATTAGCCTGTATGGTGCCTACGTGGTGGAGCTTCCACTCAAACGTGAGTAGCTGGAGCCGAAAAGGTAGGCGTGCGGGTTTTTGCTAACCACTACCACCCAAAATCACGCAATAACCCATGATAGAATTAGTGTGATGCCCCGCCTGGGGTAAATCAGTACAAGGAAGGAATGCAGTAATCATGTCTGACAACGGCAACCATGAAAATGAGCCTGCTGTCATAAAGCACACCCACTACACGCCGTCTCTTGCGGCAACCATCGTAGATTACCTTTTGATGCCCCGACCGCCACTGGAAGAAGGAGGGGAGCCCCGCCCGCCCCGGTTCGATGTGAAGACCCTCCTGATGATTATGAGCGTGTCCATGATTCTTGCAGTCATCATTGTGGCGGTAGCATCCTCCGACCACTCCGTGATTACTTCCATCACTCCGAACAAGTAGCTTTACTGCACATTTTGACTAGGAGGTTTGATGATGCAGATAGTTTGGCTGATAGGGGCTATGTTGGGTGCAGTGTTGGTAGTCGGCGGGCTGGTGCTGGGCGATGATGGTTATACAGCTAGGCTCTGCACGGTTCTCGGAATTGCGGTAATGGCAATTAGCGCGCTTGGCTATGCGGCGTCTTTGGGATTGGGTAGGATGTAGCGCCGGTGTTTACCTTGGCTCTTGCCTGCTTCATTTTCATCCTTGCAACTGCGGTATGGTGTTGGTGGTGTTGATGAGGTGATTGAATAAGGTCGGGGACTGGCAACCACCCAACACATGCAATTGCACACACCGGGTTATGTGTGGTATTATATTTACATGCGGTTGGGATTGAGCCCCACCCCGAAACTTACCACCCAGTGAAAGGGACACCAATCATGCTACTCTTCGGCATCATCTACCTCTGCCTTGTCGCCGCCATATACATTGCGGCAGTCATCGAGCTTATCTGCAATATGCAGGATACCAAGAGTTTCAAGTTCTCCCATGTCACCCCCATCCATGCAGGCGGTGTAGCTTTCATTGGTGCTCTACTGTCCATCTGCTACTACCTAGCGGCATGGCGAGCGCCTGAGCAGGGATTCACCTTCACGGGTGCGTTCATCTTCTCGATTGCCACGCTCATTATCGCGCTGTTTACTGCGTTTGGTTTCCCGCCGGTGTTCAGTGCCCTGTGGAAGGTTCTCTCTATCCCGGTACTGAAGGTGCAGGGTAGGAAGCGCCGGTTTGAGCAGTGGGTGGACAAGTACTCCGAACCCAACACCAAGAACTAACCCCTGGTACACAGTAAGAAGCCCCTACTATCAAGGAACGCTCCTTGACGGTAGGGGCTTCACTCGTGCCTCAAAACTCAGCTGGAAATACTACCAGCCGCTGTACACATCGTACGGGTCTTCACCCTCTGCATCCTCCAAATACACACCCTGCTCAATGAACGCTTTCACTCGGCTAGTGTCTTGAGCTTCTTGACCAAACCCAAACTCGAACACATCCGCCGTATTACTAATAACAATGGGAGGGAGCGGCTGAAGCAAATCCTCCACACCATGAGCACGGATAAGGTCAGGTACCTCACTCAACGTAACCTTCACCCCATCGAAATAAACGACCGGCTCCACATCCAAGTACCCATCACCTATCCAGTCGCCGCCCGGAATGGGCTCCACAACCTTAGTGCACCAATGAATGATGTCCTGGTAGACCCGTGCAGTCACAGGTACACCATTGATGCGTACCACCTTATCCGGGTGAGTAATACGTGACACCTTATCCCGGTGAGTCGTGAAAAACACCACCGGGTGCCCCTCAGCCTCCCCAGGGACTTGAATGTGCAACCGCCACTGCGAACCACCCACACGCGACTCACGGGAACGGATACGCCCCATCAACTCGTTAGGGGTGAGCGTCGGTTCACTGGATTCAGCGAGCGCTCGCCGCATCAGTCGGCTCCGGTAATCTTTCGGGAGCCTACCCACATCGGCGAGCGTGACTAGCGGGTTGCGGGGTTCCTTGAGGAGTCGGTCGGGTACGGCGTACGGGTGCGGTTGCTTATCCTCGGTGCCGGTGGGCTCGGGCACTCTGGGCGTGTTTCCTTGTTCTGCGTCCTCTAGCGCTTTTTTGACACAGGCGGCGATGAGCGCGTCCCTGCCGTCCTTTTCCTCTGCGGCTAGGTCTTCCTCCGTGTCTTCGTCTTCGGGTGTGGTTTCGCTGGTTCCGGGCGCTTCACAAGTGGTGGGTTCTGGCGCCTTGTTGGTGGGGGTGGTGATGAATTCTCGGATGAGGTCGGGTGCTCCCCGGAATTCGCTGAAATCGACGGGCTTGCCGTTCAGGTATGCTTTGCCGCTTTCTTGCATAATAAATCCCTCCTTGGGTGTAGGGTGTTTTGGGGTGTGAGAAAGCCCCGCACCGATTGTGGCTCATAATGGTGCGGGGCGGAGTGTCCTCACAAGAACTATTGTACCGGATGCTTTAGAGCATGTCGAGAATGTCCTTGGGGGTGAGTCCGTGTGGCTCGTAGAGTTTGCGTTTGATGGGGTCTGCTTCGACCTGGTCATCGGGTAGGTCAAAGGTTAGCGTGTCGAACACGTCAAGGTGTTTGGGGTTGGTGGCATCAAACAGGGGCGATAAGCCTTCCACCGCGTTGAAATTGGTGAACGATAGGTAGAGCGTGCCCTGCTCTTCTCCGGTCTTGCGCCCGGTGAGTACTACTTTTCCACCACGGCGTAGGTATTCTGCAAGAAAATTCTTGAGCGGAACAGTGCCACGGTAGGCGGCGAGCGCCCTTAGCCCCTCGGCGGTAGCACGGGGATAGAGAAAGTATTTGCGTCCGTACTCTACGGGGTAGGCGCCGGTCAGCTCGTGCAGGTCAGTAGGCTTGATGACTTTGTTACTGTCCGGCGGTAGGGTGAGGGTGATGTCGTGTCGGGTGAGTCCGTGGCGGTTCAGCATTTCTTCCTCCATGCCAACGAAGGGGTGAAGGTGGGTTGCGCCGGGTACCGGTTTTGCCGGGTTCCGCAGATTGTAGGTTTCCGGTGCCTCAAAGAACAGAGTGTCGAGAACTTCCACTGCATCTACGCCCATCATGCTGAGCAGACTGTACTCTTTACCCGGTTCCACGTTCTTAGGGGTGGCACACAGGTGCAGAGTGTAGAGGCTCCTCCGGGGTGCTGAGCGGTAGCTAGGTGACTCGGGGCTAATGGTGCTGTGCAACCACACGAGGGACAGGTGACCGCCCGCCGCCACATACTCCAACAGCCTACCCTGATTCTCACGTGTAAGGGCACACTCCCTAATTGCCTTGACCTGTTCCTCCGTATAAACCACCGTAGAACCACCCGGCGCCGCCTGAACCATGTCACGAGTGAGCCTAAACTTACGCATAAAACCTTGAACTTCCTTCCAAAAACAATGGGGATAAAAAAAGGGGGGTGCCCCTGCTACCAAACACCTGCAAGAACCATTACACCCTTACATGGTAGCAAGAACACCCCCATCAGTGGCTTCACACCTTACGGCAAATACGAGTGAGAAACCTGAGCCTGAGCCAAAAACTCCGGCGAACAGGTCACAGTCACATTGGCAAGACCATCAATCGTGCCGCCAAAGTCCCCGCCACCACTAGCGGAGACCTCATACTCGATTACCGGCTGAGCATCCGCAACAGTAATAACACGAGCAGGGAACGGCATACGCACAAACTCAAATGTACGGCTATTGCGCGGCACAAAGTACGCCACCAGCTCAGCCCAACCTCGGGTACGGTACTTCTCACGGTAATAGCGGTGCTCAATCACAAGATGGGTAATATCCCCATAAAACGTGCCAGTCATTTAAATCCTTCCTAAAAACAAGGGGGTAAGGGTTGAGTAAAAATCCGCCGAAACCCCCACCACCCAACCTAAATCAGGTGATGGGGGTATCGGCGCTCGCTATGTGGGGCTTAGCAATCCCAGTACAGAGCCTCTACAGAAAATCGAAGCGTATCCTCATCGTCCGAGTCCTCTTCAATGCTCGGTGCGATACCGATTACGAAGTACTGAGACGCGAAAGCCAGGATACCGTCTTCCGGGTCACCGTCGATAGTAACACCGCCATTGAGCATCACGTTTCGACCCTCTGCATTGGTCAGAGTCAGAGGTGCATGTCCTTCACCACGGGGAGTCAGGTAGAACTCACCGGTCTGCGAGTCCTTGTCAATAGTGAAGTAGGTAGTATCTTCCTTCACCTTATCCAGAATCTCCTGAACGGTGACCCCCTCAATCTCATACGGAGTGTAGTCAATGACGATGTCGTTGCCGCCGAGGGTCAGCGCAAGCTTAGGGGTGCGGGTCATGGGAAGTCTCCTTCGTAAGGTGGTAAATTCTTGGGCTGGTGGTTCTTAGTGGGAGCCTTTCTCCCTCACCAACAATTACATTGTATCACACTAGAAACTATGTGTGCAACTCTTGGGGTGGTTTTTGAGGAAAAATTTTCAACACCCACCAACACCCTACATATACAGGGAAGTGGAGAGAGGTACCATCATGAAGACTCGCAATAAGGCTCAGCTCTTCACGCAATATATGGTGGCTCAACCCCACGGACGCGGGGAAAACATTACCGAGCAGACCGAGTCAGTGCTCTGGAAGGGCTCAACCCCATATGCGCAAGGAAAAGACTTCCTGGCAAGGCGTAACACCTGCAAGATGTCCGAAATGTATTCGCTTTCCCTGTGTGGGGTGAGTAGGCGGTGCCCGCCTACGGCGACCGCACACCCAGCTAAGGGGTGTTCCAGCCTTGATACCTACCCAACCGGGCGGGGTATCCGTTTATAAGGCTCTCCCCCAACCGGAGGCGAGCGCATACCCATCATAACACCCCACGCCTATACCAGACCATAGACGACACGCAGGAAGCCGTCTACGCGGAATAGGAGCGGGTCCTGCACGACACCCTTGGTAGCCCCTTTCTCCCATTGCTTGAAGCTAGTAGGTAGACCCGGCATGGGTGCCTTGGTACTACTTGCCTAGACCACCTGTGGGCGCTCGTACACACAGCAATGCGGCGGCGGGTCTGTCTTGGCGGGGTGGTGAATAAACCGGCTGGTTTGGATGCAGAAGGGCGGCGGTGAAACCGTAAGGGGTTTTCCTTCGGGTTTCACCGCCGCTCGTGGGGGTTATTTGTTATGCACCGTATGCGCGGTTAATCAGTCGGTCGAACTTCCAAAGCACCGCTTCGGTCTGCTCGGTAATCTCTTCCTTTGCAGTTTCCAGGTTGATGATGATGCGGTGCAGGTTTTCGATGCTTCCTGCCACGCCGCCGGTGGTGAAGGTTCGGTAGAGGCGGTTTGCGGCATCGAGTGCGCCGGTGGTGCTCAGGATGTTCTGTGCCATGCCACGCAGGATTGCGTGTGCATTGGTGGTCAGGTTGCCTACCTTTTCTTCCAGTGCGAGGTATGCGGTCACACTTTCCCTGGTGGAGGCGGGAATTTCGGTGTATGTGTTGTATCCTACCCACTTTTCGGTGCCGTCGTTGAGCTTGAGGAAAACGCCATTGGACTTGGTGAAGGTGAGGTAACCTACTTCTTCGCCGGTGGTGTAGTCGGTGACGTAGGCGCGGTACTTGGTGAGGCGGGTAATCAGGCAGGGTACGCCGCGTACGAGGGTGGTAGCGCCTTCACGGAATGTCACAGTGTAGTCCTTGGTGGAGAACCCCTCGGTTACGGTCCGAGTGATGGTGAGTTCCTTGCCGGGGCGGTATTCAATTTCGGTTGCGTCCATTGCGGCGACAATCTCAGCGACGGTACCGCGTGCTACAGCCAGCATCTCATCAATGACGCTCAGGTCAGAATCATTCAGAGTCTTGTATGCTTCATTAGCTACGCGCCAGATGCCACGCATACGCTCCCATGCGGTGAGAGTGTCGTCAAGCTGGGTGCTCGGGTAGAACTCGGGGTGAGCGGTGCGGTACGCCTTCTCGATAGCATTGTGGACAGGGCGCGCAATGTTGTTCTTGTGCGAGTACATTACGAAGTCGCACAGCTTACGCTCTGCCTGTACGCGGTGGAACATACCAGCGGTGGTTGCTTCCTCGTGAGTGTACTGCATGACCTTTACCGGCTTAATGACCTCGGGTGCGCCGCTCTTCGGGGAGAGAAGAACCTCACCGCTATTCTCGGTCAGAATGTAGGAGCTATCCGCGCGACCTACAGAAACCACGGTAGCGGTAGAGGACTCACGATTGACGCTCTCCACAATCCAGAGGTTTTCTTCGCCGCCGAAGAAGTAGTAACCCTCAATATCCGAGGGGAGGACAGTCAGCAGAACATCGCCGGTCTTCAGGGTAGAGAAGTCAATGGTACGCATGATACGTGGTTTCCTTTCGTAAGGTGGTAAATCTTAGCGTTGATGTTTCTTGTCGAGAGCTTTTCTCTCTCACCAACAATTACATAGTATCACACTGAAAACAATGCATGCAACTCTTGGGGTGGTTTTTAGCGGACTCAAGCTTAGCCATAGGCTCACCCCCATACGCGAGAAGAAGACTTCCTGGCAAGGCGTAACACCTGCTGGATGAGCGAAATACTTTCGCTTTCCCTGTATGGGGTGAGTAGACAGTGCCTGTCTACGGTGACTAAACACCCGCTACCGAGTGTTCCAGTCTTGACACCCACCCGAGAGGCGGGGTATCCGTTTATTACGCTCTCCCCCTGCCGGAGGCGAGCGCATACCCATCATAACACCCATGCCGCCGTAAATACCTAAACAGCGCAGGGGCGACACGGGCGGGGTAAGTCATAAAAAAAAAGGGGGGGGGGAGACCTACTCATTGGGTAAGTCTCCCGCCCCCCTTTATGGGTTGTCGTGGGTTAGTCGCCGTATGCCAGCTGGTGTAGGCGCTTCATCTTCAAGATGGTAGCTTCCATACCTTCCAGCACCCGGCTCTTCTCACGCTCCAAACTAGACACAGTACTGATAGCCGTAGCATACGCGCTATCCAGAGCACCCAGGGAAGACAGGGAGGGGCACGCTACATTGAAGCCGTCCAGCTTCGACTTCTTCATCTGGTCGATGTATCCGTGAAGCTCATCCATGATGCGGGACGCTTCCATATACGCCGCCTTGTATGCGAGGACATCTTCAGGGGTAGAAGCGGGGATAACCTGGTAAAGCACATCCAGAGTCTCGGTAGAGCCATCGCTGAACTTCAACACAACGCCGCTGTTCTTTCGAGTGGTCAGATAGCCGACCTGCTCACCGGTCGCCGGGTCGCTGACGTACGCGCGGGACTTAGTGACACGCTCAATGAAGTACACATCCTTGCTGTGAGTCATGATGCCACTACCCACACGGAACGTGCTGTGCTGGGTGCTAATGCGGTATCCACCCCTCGCATACTGGCGAACTAGGGTAACCGACTCACCATCATTACGCCAAGGGTTCAAGGACTGTACAAGGGCGGCAATTTCGGCGCTCGCAGTGGTGGCTCGCTGGATGAGGTCATCCATACCGTCCAGGTTTGCGGTGATGGTTTCGCGGTAGACCTTCTCGCTTGCCGCGATAACCTCCCCCATAACCTTGTACGCAGGCTCAAGGTTGGCGACGTTTACATTGGTCATATGTTCGTCTACATTATCCCGCATTACCTGCTTTGCCACCTCGGTCACAGCCTCCGGGAACGACGCCCCAGGCTTATACCAGCGGCTCAAGATACGTGCCAGCTTAGACTGAGCGGAAATGCGCTCATCAATGCGCATCTGCTTGTACTCTTCAGCGGTGAAGTGGTACACAGCATCAGGGGAGAGAGTGGACATTTTATAATCGCCGTCCAGAGACCCCCACGCAAGACCCTCGCCGTCCTTAGTGACAAGCATCTGCGGGAAAGCATCACCTGCTGAAACGGCACGCATCACCAGAGAATCAACACTATTTGTGGTCATCACAACGTAATCGCTGTAGCAGTACTCCAGGGAACTGAGCGGATTATGCTTCAGATTACCAGGTTCCACAGTGAGGATAATGTCGCCCGGATTAACGGCGGAAAAATCGAGAGTACGCATGATACGGGTTTCCTTTCAGAAGGTAGTAAATCCTTGGGTTGGTGGTTCTTTGTGGGAGGCTTTCTCTCTCACCAACAATTACATAGTACCACACTTTTAAATACGTATGCAACTCTTGGGGGTGTTTTTTTAGGGGAAATAAAAAGCGCTCGCATGATAGTCATGCAAACGCATAAGATTTACCCCTCATATATGCAGAGAAGGCTTAGAACGGACTCAAACCCACATACGCAGAGAAAACCGGCGCATCCAGGTACGAAACCTGCTACATCTCGGCTCAACCCCACATGTGAGGGGAAAACATATGGGGTCTACGGTTCCAGGCTCAAACCCACATGTGAGGGGAAAACCTTTCCTGACAAGGTGCAATACCCGCCAGATACTCGAAATACATTCGCTTTCCCTATATGGGGCGAGTAGACAGTGCCTGTCTACGGTAACCCGGCGTTCGCTGTGGAGCGTCTGGTCTTGATACCTACCCAGCCGGGCGGGGTATCCGTTTATTAGGCTCTCCCCACGTGCCGGGGGCGAGCGCATACCCATCGTAGCATTCACACCGTCTAAGCCCCAAATACCCGAACGGCACGGGCGGGGTAAGGTGTAAAAAAGGGTGTGGGAGACCTGCTCATTGTAGGTCTCCCACCCCCTTGTGGGCTATCGTGGGTTAGTCGCCGTATGCCTGCTCGTGTAGGCGCTTCATCTTGGAGATATTGGCTTCCATGATTCCGAAGGCACTGCGCTTTTTGGGTTCCAGGCTGGATACGGCGCGGATAGCTTCAGCCTGAGCGCTTGCGAGGGTTCGGCAGGCGGGTAGGGATGCTCGCGTCATGCTGAAGATTTCCAGCTCGGAGCACTTGCCGTTGATGTACTGGTACAGGTCTGTGATGATGCTCTTAGCCTTCGTCACTGCCGCCTTGTATGCTAGGACGTCCTCGGGGGTGGATGCCGGGATAATGTCGTAAGCTACGCCCAGCGTCTTGACTGCACCGTTTTCGAACTTTAGCTTAACGCCGTTTGCCTTCATGCATGACAGGTATCCGACCTGCTCGCCAGTCTGCGGGTTGATGACGTATGCACGGGACTTGGTGACACTCTCGATGAAGTATGCGTCGCCACTGTTGGTCATGATGCCGGTGCCCACACGGAATGTAGTACGGTAATCAAGGGCGCCCTTGTACTGGCGGGTTACCGTCACTGCCTCACCGTCATTGCGCCAGGGGTTCAAGGACTGTGCAATGGCGGTAACCTCAGCGTTCGCATCATTAGCACGCTGGATAAGCTCATCCATGATGCCCAGGCTTTCAGTGATAATGTCTCGGTAGACCTTTTCAGTCACCTCAACAACCTCACCCATGACCTTGTACGCGGGCTCAATGTTTACGACATTTACATTGCTCATGTGCTTACCCATCTTATCCTTAAGCGCCTGCTCTACAGCCTTAGCTACAGCCTTCGGGAACGGCGCCTCGGTACCGTACCAGAATCGCATGGAGCGCGCCAGCTTAGACTGAGCGGCAATACGCTCATCCATACGGGCACTCTTATACTCTTCAAAGGTGAAGTGGTACAAGCACTCAACAGGCAGAAGCTTCGGCTCACTGGCACCATTCATAGGCTCACACGTAAAGCCCTGGGGGGTCTTCGTAATAAGTTCCGTCGAAACCGCCACCGGGTAATCCGTATTAGTCATCACCAGAGAATCAACACCATTCGTAGCAGTCACAACATTCTTACTGGTGCAGTACTCCAAGACGTGCCTCGGGTCTTGCTTCAAAGGGGAAGGGTCTACGACGACAATAATGTCGCCAGGCTTGATGATAGAGAAGTCAATGGTGCGCATGATAGATGGTTTCCTTTCGGCAGGTGGTAAAACTTTGGGCTGGTGTTCCTTATGGGAGGATTTCTCCCTCACCAACAATTACATAGTACCACACAAAAAACTAGGTCTGCAACTCTAGGGGTGGTTTTTGAGGAAAAATTTTCAACACCCACCAGCAACCCCAACAAGACCCACCCGCCTATCAGATGCTACACTGGAGACTAGCGCTCGCCTCCGGCAGGGGGAGAGCCTGATAAACGGATACCCCGCCCGGCTGGGTAGGTATCAAGACTGGAGCACCCAGCATCGCTGAGTGCGCGGTCGCCGTAGGCGGGCACCGCCTACTCACCCCATAGGGGAAAGTGAATGTATCTCATCCAACCGGGCGGTATCACCGCTGGTCAGGAAGCCTTTCCCTGCGCGTATGGGGTTGAGCCCAGCAAGTGCTCCGAGCTGGAAGTCTTCGACGTCTTTTCCCTGCGCGTATGGGATTGAGCCCTGGCTCGTGTCGCTGTCTATGATGTGGGTCGTGCTTCCTCTATATAGGTAGGAATGAGCCTATCTGTCACGCTGTTTCGAGACTACCCGGCGAGCGCCCATACTTCCTGTTGCCGCCGCTACGTACACATGCAAAAAGGCTAATAGGCGCCGGTACCCAGAGTCGGATATCTGCACCTATTAGCCTTAGCTCATTTATGGTGGTGGGTTGCTTTATTCGCCGTGTGCCTGCTGGTTGAGGTGGAGAACCTTACCCATCCACTCATCCGCACGCTCACGAACCTCAACAGCCTGACTGTCCAGCTGTCGTACCATGTCGTAAGCGTATCCGATAGCACCTGATACTGAGTCGGGTACGTAGGTGGAGACGCTGAAGCTCAGCTCATCATGTTCTGCGAGCACATCGCGGATACGGGTATTTATTGCCACAATGTAGTTGCGTACTGCCTGGAAATCCTTAGCGTACACAGCCAGCTCTTCACGGGTGGATACCGGCACAATCGTGTAGCGGGACATCTGGACTTTCGAGCCGTCGTTAAGGTGCATCGTAAGACCCACCCCATCCTCGACAGCCATATAGCCTGCCTCTTCACCGGTTGCCGGGTCAGACACATACGCGCGTCCATCAGTCACACGTTCCACGAAGTAGAACGCACCCTGACACGCCACACCGACGTTAGTGCGGAACAGGACCTCATGGCGTACACTCTTAGTGCCCTCACTAGCCACAACCACCTGCTCACCATCATTACGCCACCCTGCATTGCGACCAAGCAGACCCAGTGATTCAGCAATCGCAGTACGCATCGCACGACCCAGCGTACCAGCCGCATCCACATACGCATCAACCATTTCACGGTAAACCTCAACACCGGTGTTTACAGCCTTACCCATGACCTTACGGGCACGGGGCAAATTCACCAGACTAGACTCAATGGCACGCTCACCCGCCACACCAAGAACAGCCTCACGCATCAGCTGATACACAGACTCAGGCACACCCTGAGCATTCAGCGCATCCATGAGCGCAAACAGGCGACCCTGAGCATCCATACGCTCATCCATACCCAGACACTGAAACTCCTCAGCAGTGAAATGCCACAGGGCAGGGTACACCTTAGCCTCAGCAGTACCACCATCCAAAGCCTCCATACTGAAACCCTCATCAGAACGAGTCAGCAGATAGAAATCAGGATACATACCCAGATGCAGTACAACCGCATGCTCACCCTCACCAGCAGACATGACAACAAACTTGCTGTAGCGGTACGCCAGCTCACCCACACGGGAACCAAACTTAGGGGAATCAGACAAGATAATGTCGCCAACCTTCAGAGCAGAGAAATCAACAGTACGCATGGGAATCAGGTTTCCTTTCAAGAGGTAGTAAATCCTTGGGTTGGTGTTCCTTATTGGGAGGCTTTCTCCCTCGCCAACAATTATATAGTACCACACAGAAAACAAGGCGTGCAAGTTTCATTGTTATGGATGCAGGGAAACCCTGGCACATTCCAAAACCCCATTCACCCAAAACGTGATACACTAGAAACAAGCGCTCGCCTCCGGCAGGGGGAGAGCTTAATAAACGGACACCCCGCCCGACTAGGCAGGGTATCAAGACCCGAACACCCATTACTGAGTATAAAGGTCACCGTAGGCGGGCACCGCCTACTCACCCCAAGCGGAAAGTAAATGATTTTCAGGCAGTTGGCTAGTATTCATACTGGTTGGCAAGTCTCTTTCTTGTACACGTGGGTTTAGCCTTGCACCCGCAATCGCAAACCTTTTCCCCGCGCGTGTGGGGTTGAGCCCGAGCGAGCACCAGTGCCTGACGTTTGTATTGACTTTTCCCTACACGTAGGGGGTTGAGCCTGACCCTAAGCCGCCACACCCCAATACCTAATTCCTCACGCATGTAAGATTGAGCTCAGCGAGCGCTACGGTGAAGATGTGCTTGGGTTGCTTTTTTGGAAACTTTTATTGGACACCTACCCCGCAGGTTGCATAGTCTGTTTTAGGTGTGATACTATGGAAGTGTAGCGAGGGGAAATCCCCTCACGGAGACTCATATAATCCACCTTCTGAAAGGAAATTCTCATGTCTGCCCGTTGCACTATGTCTTTCGATGCCCCTGTCTTCTATATTGATAGCTCTGACCTGCACTTGATTGACCTGGAAAAGGTTCGCTCTGCACGAGTGTATGAGTGCCCGGACGCTCGTGACCTGTTTGCGTCCTTCGTCATTGCTTTCTGTGACAAGGACGGTCAGGATTTGTGGCGTGATAATGCTGTAGGTGTCCCGGTGACTGGTGAGGTTGTTACTGAAGACCGACCTCTGAAGAGTTTTGATGCCGGTATCCTGCGCCTGGCATACCCCCACAATGTCCTGCTGGACGATGTGAAGGTTGAGAAGGATTCAGGTGACCCTGACTATTGGAAGGTGACTGTCGGTAGCCTGCTGGTCTCTAACCCCGAGTAACAGATACGCCCCTATGCGCCCCTATGCGCGTCTAAGACAAGTCGTGCATAGGGGCATTTTCCACCAAGAAGTAAAATATAGATGTGGCTGGAAGATGCAAGCCAGCCGCATACCCCACCTTCTGAAAGGAGCCACCCATGACCAACCGTTGCACTATGTCTTTCGATGCTCCCGTCTTCTACGTCAAGAGCTCCACCCTGCGCTCGATTGACCCGAAGGAGGTTCGCTCTGCGCGGGTGTATGCGATGTCTGCCCCGAGCGATGGATTTCTCTCTACCATTATTGCCTTCTGTGACAAGGACGGCTTCTACCTGCGGTGTGACAACCCTGCAAAGACCCTTATCTCAGGCATGACTATCATTAGTGAGCGCCCCATGAGAAGCCTTGATGCCGACATTCTGAACCTTGCATACCGTAACAGTATCCTGTTGGATAGGGTGAAGGTCGAGAAGGATTCAGGTGACCCTGACTATTGGAAGGTGACTGTCGGTAGCCTGCTGGTCTAGTCTTTTAGCAATGGAAACCCCTGTATGTGCCTAAAATGAGGCATGTGCAGGGGTTTCTTTTTGCCCATAACACCAAGACTTGCACACCCATTTAAAAGTGTGGTACTATATTCATATGGGGTTGAGGAAAACACCTCACCCGAAGAACTTACAAACCACCTACCGAAAGGGAAAATACATCATGGCAAAGAAGAAGACCACCACCAAGGACACCATCACCTGTGAGAGCGGCGTCGCTGAATCCGTCATTCTCCCCTACCTCTACCACAGCATCAAGAAGACCCTCGCATTCCGAGACCAAGTCGTCCGGGACACCGTGAAGATTACCATCCACACCGACCTCAATTTCAGAAAACTGTCTATCATCTTCTTCGACAAGAACAATGAGGTCATCACTGTCGGCGGTCTCTCCACCTTCGACCACGTCATCAAGGACCTGCTCACCGACATGGGCGCCCTCAACGCACGTATCACTCGCTTCCAGCTAGAGCCCCGCGCTATGAACGCTGTAGAAGTCACGATTCACGAAATCATCACCGCCTAAACACCACAAAAAGAAACCCCCGGCACCCCGCACCATGTGGGAGCCGGGGGTTCCTTCTATGCTCTCTATGCCAACAGGTGCGCCCGCACGCCACCCTACAAACAACCACCGAGCAAGACACCTACCTACACCACTCTTTATGCACCTAGCCACCTACGCGAGACAGCGCTCAACGACAGATACTCCACCACCCACTCCAAAGCTTGCACATTAGGCTTCTAGTGTGGTACCATATTTATATGAGGCTGAGGGAAATACCCTCACCCGGAAAGTTTGTAAACCACCCAACAGAAAATGGAAAGCACATTATGGCACAGAAGAAGACCGCCACCAAGGGTACCGTCACCCTCACTGACCCCATCTTCGCCGAGCTTGTCCTCCCCAAGCTCTACCACAGCGCTGAGGGGCGCTTTATGTTCCGAGACCGAGTCCTCCGGGAAGCTGTGGAGATTAGCGTCCACACTGACATCGACTTCAGGAAAATGTTTTTCATTTTCTTCGACAAAGACGGTGAGGTTATCACTGTCGGTTGCCCCGGCGCTGGAGCCCACAAGATTAAGCCCCTCCTCACTGCTCTGGGTGCCCTGAGCGCACGCATTACCAATGTCAGCCTAGAACCTACCGCTATCAATGCGGTAGAAATCATGCTTTACGAAATCACTGCCTAAACACCACAGGAAGAGACCCCCGGCAACCCGCACCATACGGGAGCCGGGGGTTCCTTCTGCCCCCTCTATACCAATAGGTGCGCTCGCACACTACCCTGTAAACAACCATCGAGCAAGACCACTCCTGCTACACCACTGTATGCACCTAACCACCTACGCGAGATAGCTTTCAATAATGAGCACCCCACACCCGCCCCAAGACTTGCACGCACACTAAAAAGTGTGGTACTATATTCATATGAGGTTGAGAGAAAACACTCCAACCACCACAAACCACCCAACGAAAGGGAAAACCAATGACCACCCACACCGCAACCTGGCACGACGCACTCACCATCGCAAAAACCCTCCAAGAAGAACACCGAATCCCCATCTTCGCCATGACCTTCAAAGGCATGTGCTCCTGCTGTGCAGACCCCAAACACTTCAACCCCGAATCCTACCTCTACAAGAACACCCGCCGGAAGAACTGGAAGGAAATCGACTCCTACATCATCCTCTTCAATTCCGGCAATGGACACGGCGAAGCAGACCTCACCCACCCCGAAAACACCCCCTTCGGTAAGCTCGCAGAACACAGCGAATGGGAAAACAACCAAGCAAAGCGCATGTACGTCCGATACCGCCTCGGAAAGAAGCTCAGTATGGAAACCCTCAATGAAACCCTCACCCGCTTCATTGAATACATCAATGAACGCTCCGATGAGAAGTGGGCATACATCGCACCCGAAAACGAAGACGAAAGCGGTCAAATCCGCCTCGCTAACATAAAGTGGGAAGACTAACTTCCACACACCAACCCCCACCCCCTCCAGCAGGACTTCCACTAGAGGGGGTGAGGCACACACCACCAAGAAAGGAAACCCCCACAATGACCCACAACACCCCAACCCGCCCCACCTGGTACGACGCGCTCGCTATCGCTAAGGAGCTTCAGGAGGAGTACCAAATCCCTATCTTTGCCATGACCTACAGGGGTGGTGCATGTCAGTGTTGCCCCAGTGTAGCGCAGTTCAATGAGGAAGCGTACCTCACCGAAGACATCGCACACCGAGAGCTCAAGGAATCCGACTTCTTCCTCATCTTTAGCCACACCATCTACAATGCTTACGGTGAAGCGGTCTTTGCTGACAAGAAGGGTAACCCTCAGCCTTTCGGCTCAACTTCTGGCGGCTTCCGGTCAGGAAAGGACATCTGGATTGATTCAAAGCATTGGGTGCGATACCGCCTTAGCGACACCTTCACAATGGAAACCCTCAATGAAGTGCTCACCAAATTCACCGACCGCCTCAACGCTAAAGCGGAAGCGACCTACAAGCTGACAATGCCCAAGGATAAGGACACCTGCGCCCTTATCGAAGAAATCTAAAACACGCTCCCACCCCGGAATCGCCACAACCGCCCGATTCTGGGGTGTAACCCACCCAGAAAGGAAACCCCACCAATGACCGCTCAACCCACTACCCAGAACAAAACCAGCAGAGATAGCATCACCATCCTGTACCGAATGGAGCTACTCGAAGACCTCCACGCACAGGTTATTACCACCCTTGAGAATGAGCTTGCTGAGCTTATCACTAGCTACCAGGCTGAAGGAATTGATACCTCCCACATGGTAGAAGCCTTGTCAAAGACCCCTAAGAAGCTACACGGATACAAGGGAGCAATCCACCATGAAATCTTCCTCATGAAGCTTGGCGCACACCCTGAATATGGTGACGGTACAGCCACACCCACTGAGCGGGTGCGTCGCCGCATCCAGGATGAAACTCTTCATGTCCTAGCGACAGCTCAGGACTGGGTTAGTATCGACACTGAGCGGTGGCGTAAAGCAATTAGCACCAGCTCTGACTCCTAGCCCTGCGAGTTGCACTCAGCCTAGCACCTAAATGTGCTACCATGTGAATACACGCTCGCCTCCGGCTGGGGGAGAGCTTGATAAACGGATGAACCGCCCTTGGTGGTGGTCATCAAGGCTGGAGCACCTGGTAACAGGTGCGCGGTCACCGTAGGCGGGCACCGCTTACTCGCCTCACAGGGAAAGTGAAGGTACTTTGGGCATCTTGCAGGTATAACCACCTTGCGGGGAAGTGTTTACACTCGTGAGGATGAGCCCCTTAGTGACTTTAAGCCGTGGGGTTGAGCCCTGGGCGTTCCGTGCCGGAGCCTTCAGCACTTCGTTTTCCTCACATGCGGGGTTGAGCCCTGATTTGCTGGTTCCCTATAAAGCCATGCGGGGGATTCTCACCCCGAAATGTTTGCGCCATGCATATATTGTGTGGTACTATAGTTACATGAGGTTAAGAAATAGCTTAGCCGGATAATCACTACCCCATAGAAAGGGAAACTCTAATGGCACTCATCTCCACCTTCGCGAATGGCTCGAAGCCTTCCTTCTGCATCAAGGACACCCACCTGAAGGGTATTGACCTGGATGCCGTATGGTACGTCCGAGTGGTACAGGCACCCACCACCGATGCCCCCAATGACACTCTCATTGTCGAGCTCCTGAATGATGAAGGTGCACCCTTCATGCAGGAAGATGAGTCCTTCGAGAATGGCGCCCCTTACGAAGACGAAGAGTACGGCACCGGCGAAGTCCTCACCGGACGATTCAACCTCACCCACCTCGACGCAGACATCCTCACCCTCGCATACAACCACAACCTGACCTTCAGTGATGTGCACCTGAGCAAGTGTGAAACCCATGATGGAGAGGTAAGCGTCACCCTGGGAGACATGGGCTCCATGTAAACAGTAAAACTTCACAACCCCCTGTGATGCTCACGTACCACCATTTAGGGTATGAGCATCACAGGGAGCCCTCCACTCTAGTAACCGAGTGGAGTATATGCTCGCCTCCGGCTGGGGGAGAGCCTGATAAACGGATACCCCGCCCGGCTGGGTAGGTATCAAGACTGGAGCACCTGGTAACAACAGGTGCGCGGTCACCGTAGGCGGACACCACCTACCCACCCCACAAAGGGAATATGAAAGTATTTCGGGTAACCGGGCGGTATCACTACCGGTCAGGAGTTTTCCCCTTATGTGTGGGGTTGAGCCAGAGTGACTTGTAGAGGCTTTCCGCACCCTGTACACGATGAGCTTTCCCTGTATGTGTGGGGTTGAGCCCAAGAAAACTATCCTTCGGCGCCATGCGGCACAAACCTTCCCTCCCCTAGATACGGGGATAGTCTTGTACACCTATTGCAGGTTTTGATTTACCAATTAGTTCCCGTGTTCATTCTGTAAAGGACAGATTCTTATGCAAGCACCAATAGCCATTACTGATACCATCTTCACCTCCGACAGTGAAGCTCTTTCGGCTATCATGCCTGTGCCTACCCTACTTCGTGAGTGCCTTGAGTTGAGCTTCCGTGCTCTACGCCTGCACGCCGATACGCTGAACGTCGTGTGCTCACGACGTGCCATGCTGAGTGAGGTGTCTCTTCGCCGTGCGCGTCTGGTTGTTCTTTTGGCTGGTAAGTGCGGTCGAGACTTGATGAAGACTCACCGCGCCCTGGCTTTCGCTGTGAATCATCACGGGGCTTTCATTGATGAGGAAGAATACGTCACTAAGACCATTGACAACGCGGGCGCTACTTTAGAGTATGTGCGTCGCCGTCTTGAGTTAGGTGAAAGTGTCTACCGGGAGCTCATGGAGAGTGAGGGTGTGAATGTTGCTGTGGCTGGTGGTCGCCGACGCCTGGTTCGCCGGGTTCTCTCTACCGTAGGTAAGGTGCTGTCCCGTGAAGTAGGACTAAACCGGCTACTGGGAATGGCTGTTGATTTGGAGTCGCGGCTATGGGGCGTATTCTTCGACACCATCACGCATCCCTCAGATGATGCAGACCAAGATGTAACTCTCCGCCTCCGCACCCTATTCAAGCTGGAAGACCTATACCTACCCATACGCGACCTATGGGAAACCATAGACTACCTCGACTACTGGTGGTACCGCACCCTGGACGAAATCATCACCAAAGAGTTCGCCACCGCACCCACCCACAAATCAAAACACCGCCTGAACATTGCCCTACGTATCGGTCGAGAAATTATCCGGGGTACTTTCCGTTGCCGTGGAATGTTCTGGGTGCCCTGCAAGAAGGTACCCGCCGTATTGCCGACGGGAAACCATGACATCTGGGAGAACAGGGATTACTTCGACGAGATTCTAGTCAGCGTCTCCACACGTGAAGTTCTCAAGTCCTGCACAACTCGCGAAGAGATGCGAGCACATATTTGTAGCGACGTCTTCCGAGAATAAGCACCACGCCCCACTACTCAGTTAGCTCGCCTCCGGCAGGGGGAGAGCATCATAAACGGATACCCTGGAAAAGGGGTATCAAGACCCGGTGTTCACCTGAGCGCCAGGTCACCGTAGACAGGCACTGTCTACTCACCCCATCACGGGAAAGCGAATGCATTCTGGCTGTTACGCCTTGTCAAGAAGTGTTTCCTCAGCATGCATGGGGTTGAGCCTAGATACGAGCGCGCAACACGGATAGCTATCCTCTTTTCCCTGCACAAATGGGGTTGAGCCCGTTGCTCATCGGTACTAAATCGCACAAATCTGATTCACCCCGTACATGTGGGGTTGAGCCCAGATAGAAAGGTTCCTAAAGTGAAAATCAAAAACCCCCTCACCCACAAGAAGGGCACCCCGGATAGTGAATACTCTAAGGAGCTTGCAGAGCTACAAGACGCACTCCGAGACGTAGTATCACTCTATGCGGCAGAAAAGCCTGCCGTCACCCAGCTGGAGGAAGCGCTAAGCGCCTCGCGCGAGAAGCAGGCACTGTTACTTGAGCGTGTAGCGGCGATTGCGGCTCGTGCCGCCTCTACTGTCTGTAATGGCTCTGAGACAGGTGCGGGTGTTTCGAATGGTATGCAGGTGTATTACAATGAGAACCCGCCGCCACCAGACCCCGTCGAGGAAGGTTTCGAGTTTTTCAAAATTTCCTTCAAAAATGAGTCTCGCGCCGAGGTGATTGCTGAGACTTACCGTGAGGGTCAGCTCAGCATGGGAATCTACCACACTGAAGAAGACTCCAGGACCTTCAGGGCAGTGTTTTCCCGAACGGACGGCTTGCCAATTAAATTACCCCTTGAAGGGGACTATTCGTTCATCTATGGAACGCTTCATGCAGAGCCTAGAAGCTGGACATGGGACATTGCTGATGGATTACGTCGGAGGTACGGCAGGGAAAAGCTTGATTCTGTAAAGTTCCAAAAAATCTATCGACATGGCGCCACTATCTTTATTGGTGTGAAGCCTGTCAAGAAGTAACCGACACGCAGGAGCTCTAGGGCATCCCCCTGTACATACTGTAGAGGGGGATGCCCTAATTTTTTACCCCCACAATCACAACTAGCCCAAACAGGATTTAGTGTGGTACTATTTATGTACAAGATGTACTAAGAAAGGAATCATGTGAAAGCTCAAGTTGTGACTTATTGGTCACCCGAAGACATCGCAGAGCAGTGCACCAAGACTGCCTCTCTGCTTGAGAAGGGTGACATCAATACCCTTGAAGATGTTGCAGAAGCTTATGCGTCCGTCACCCATGATAAGGGGTGCCGAGTCGAACTCCAGACTGGCACGATGGAGACCTACCGCCTCACCCAGGCAGATTGTGCAGATGTGCGACTCGACAGTGAAGGACGCATCCAGCAGGTCTTCTACGACTTCCACGGAGCGTATGTGAACCTTCTCCCCGGTGAGCGACTGGAAGATAAGACCTGCGATGAAGGCACATACAAGGTTCTGCGCATCTGGGCAAAGAAGGACTATACCTACCCCGTAGCTCTCATTCAAGACACCCCGTACCACAAGTAACACATACAGAAAAACTCACCCCTGGCAGGGGGAGAGGATAAACGGGAACTAGCCTCCAATGAGGTGAAATTCCAAGACCAGACAACCAGCAAAGTGAGAGTCAGGTCGCCATAGGCGGGAACCGCCTATCCGCCCGTGGATGCAATATTACTGCACCCGGCGGAGCCCATTCGGAATACTCCAAGGCACCCTAATATGGGGCGCAAAAATCATCACTAATTACCGAAGCTACAAGGAAAACATTCATGTCTGAAAACATTATCGAAACCCCTAAGCCGATGGTCACCATCCGCAAGGGCTTCAAGTTCCGTCTCGCACCGAATAAGCAACAGGCGAAGAACCTCGCTCGTGACGGTGGCGCCGCACGCTTCATGTGCAATGCAATGACTGCATATAACGCAAAGGTTCAGCAGAACCGTGAAGAGTACATTGCCGAGCGTGAAGCCGAAGGTGTCAGCAGGAAGGACGCTAACAAGGAGCTCAAGGTTCTTGCTAAGGAGAACCCCAAGTACAAGACCATGTCTGCAATGGCTTACGACACGCAGATTATGACGCCGGAGATTAAGCGTCACCGTGAAGCGGCAAAGGCAATCGAGAACGGAGCAGACCCCGTCGAGGTGTGGGGTGAAGAAGGCACTCCGTGGCTCCATAACATCAACCGTCGTGTACTGGTCTCAGGTCTTCAGGCATCTGGCTCAGCAACAGAAAATTTCTTCAGTTCCATCAAGGGTGAGCGTTCCGGTAAGCGCATGGGCAAGCCGAAGTTTAAGAGCCGCGATGCGAACAATGACTCGTTTACGGTTCCGGCAATGGGCTCAACTATGGGCGGCTATGGTGAGCTGTACCTGAACACCGAACCGATGTACCGCCTCATCCAGGATAAGGTGATGGAACGTGAACGCATCAACAAGGTTCCTAACCCCCGTACCAGGGGTCAGATTAAGCCCCGCATCCTGGACTACACGCATGTACGCCTGGCGCATTTGGGAGTGTTCAAGGTACACGGAAATACCCGCGAGATGATGAACGAGATTCGCAATGGCGGCATCATCAAGTCCTTCACCGTTTCTCAGGGGAGCAGTAAGTACTGGTACGTGTCCTTCCTTGTAGAGATGCAGAAGCCTGTAGCAGAACCCACGAAGCGTCAGCTCCGCAACGGCTCCGTAGGTGTCGATTACGGCGTCAAGGTCTTGGCGGCTTTGTCTGACCAGGATGCACCCAGCAAGATTCACGAGAGCTCCGAAATTTCCTTCGTTGATGAGAATACCCCGCTGGTGGTAAACCCCCGCTGGAAGCAGAAGGACGCTAAGCGTATTACTAAGCTTCAGCAGGAGCTCCAGCAGAAGAAGAAGGGCTCCAATAACCGCCGCCGTGCTCGTCAAAAGCTGGGTGTTGCCCTACATAAGCAGTCCCTGCACCGTAAGAGCTACACCGACCAGCTGAGCAAGTTCCTTGTGACCAACTACGCACTGATTGGCATTGAGGATTTGAACGTGTCCGGCATGACTGCTTCTGCGGCAGGTACCATCGAGAATCCCGGTAAGAATGTTGCTCAGAAGTCCGGCTTGAACCGAGAGGTGTTGGATGTTGCCCCGGCAACGTTCCGCCGCCAGCTGGAGTACAAGGCTCCGTGGTACGGCTCTGCGATTCAGCCGATTGACCGCTTCTTCCCTTCGTCTCAGCTGTGCAGTAATTGCGGTCAGCGTCCGGGTAAGGATTTGACTCTCTCCGACCGCACCTACAAGTGCGAGCATTGCGGTACGAGCATTGACCGTGACTTCAACGCTTCCAAGAACATTCAGAAGGAAGCTGAACGTCTGCACCGTGAAGGTCAGTAACGCCCTGTAAAGCGAATCAGTATCCCTAACTGAGAGTGAGCGGGAGTCCCGTTAGATTTAAACGTCTAGCGGGGCTCCCGCTCCTTGTTGAAGGCAGAGGCGGGTGGCTCAGGTCTTATTGAATCGTATAAGTTCTTTAGGGACTTACAACACTAAGAGTTGCACACATGGTTTTCAGTGTGATACTATGTAATTGTGGTTGAGGGAATGAAAAGTTCCAACAATAAAAGCCACAAGAACCTACCACCTTACGAAGGAGAACATTATGGACATCAAGATTGTCGAACTGCCTGCAAACATTGTCAAGGGGTTCACCACCGAGAAGGAACTGTTCGGGCTCATGGAATCGAAGCTGAAGATTGACTCGGTAGCAGAGGTCGATGATGAGCTCCAGATTGACGCAACCATCACCAACAGCATCAATTCTCTCAAGATTTGCACCTTCCAGGGCGATTTCAACGAAGCAACCGAGTACCTGCGAGAGGCAGAAGGTCGAGAATTCGACATCTTCGGCTTCACCTTTCCTAAGACCGGCGGCACCGAAATTACCGTCCACTTTCAGGTAGAGAGCGAGTAGTAAAGCACTAAGGGAAGCCCTGTTAGGTGAGAGTGCCTAGCAGGGCTTCCCTGTCACTGCCCCAGAAAGCACCTGGACACCCATCCAAACAACCAGACTTGCATAACCAATTCTAAGTGTGATAACATGTAAGTGTGGTTAGGAGATACCCCAGCCACACAGACCACCTACCGAAAGGAAACACGAACCATGACCGAGATTCAGATTTGCCAGACCAACTTCACCGAGTCCTTCACTGGCTTCATTCGCGAAGTGGCATGCATGGGCGACAAGTTCTTTGATGCCACCCCGCTGGTTACCTTCACCAAGGGCGACAAGGGCACCATTGCAACCATTTCTGAGATTCTAATCAATGGCACCCGCCAGACAGTCAAGACCCCCGCAACCTGCAAGGTCATCTCCCCTATCAGTGAAGAAGACCTCAACACCCCCTTCAAGGTCGCCCGCACCACCTACACCGCAGACGGCGAACCTATCATTGTCACCGAGCCTATCGCATAACCCCATCAAAACATCTCAAGGGTGCAGGAATCACCACCTGCACCCTTGATTTATTCCCATGTCCCAGCAGGCAGACTTAGAGGTTGTGGTATAATTATAGGCATAAACTCGCCTTCGACACATGGGGAGAGTATAAACGGATAACCCTACCCTAGCGGTGGGCATCAAGACCAAACACCCCTAACCGGGCATGAGGTCACCATAGGCGGGCACCGCCTATTCACCCCACAGCGAAAGAAAGCGTCTCAGACACCTTACGGGTATTATGCCTTGTCAGGAAGTCTTTTCCTTGAGTATGTGAGGATGAGTCCCACCTAAAGAAGGAAACTGGGTAGGAGGAGAACTTTCCCCCGTGCATGTGGGAATAAGCTCCTGGCACTGCCCAATAGACACATTCTAGCGTTTGCATAAATCACTATGCGAGCGCTTTTCTTGTATTAAACCACCTCAATACTTGCACACCTAGTTTTTTGTGTGGTACTATATAAATGTAGCGAGGGGATAACCCCTCAAGAAAGCTACAGACCGCTTCCACCTTTACCGAAAGGAGCCAATCATGGCACACTTCACCTACGTCGCACCGACCAACACCGACGAACTCAAGAAGGTCTACAAGGACTTCCACGCACACATCGGCAACGCACGTGAAGAACTCAAGGAAGCCACCAAGAACTTCGTAAACGATTGGTGCAAGTACCACGGTGTTATGTTCCTTCAGGATTCCGGTCTGAAGACCAAGCTCCGTAGCGAGAAGATTGATGAATACCTCGTAGATTACATGGGAGATGCAGGCTTCCTCGCTAATCGAGACTGGGACAGCTTCATCGCAGAAGGCTCCCACCGCTCCATCGAAACCCTCGCAGATAGCCTCCGCTACTTCATCGACTGTGCAGACGAATACCTAACCGCCGCAAACAAAACTAAGGCACGCATGGCAGAATACGCCGCCTAACCCACAATAGGGGGTGAGAGACAAAAACTCTCACCCCCCCTTTTTTACCCCTCAAAGTTGAGACCCGGCAACCAAACCGGCAAAAACCACCCGCACTAAGCCCTCCACAGCCCCATAGAGTCACCAAACCAGCAAACCCCTAAAGCAACACACAGTAAACCCCTGTAACCCACACGGGGGAATACAGGGGGAAGCTGTGAAAGACCAATTCAAGAATTCGAGCACCGAGTACACCCAAAGGATGTGTAACGGTGATACTTCAAGCATACCAAACCATCCTCTAGGCACAAAGAAGCCCCTGGCACCCCGCCATTGGGAAACCAAGGGACATTCCTCATGAAAAAACAAGATGTCTTAGAAAGGAAATACTGTGCAATCAAACGAAGGCACCCCCAAAGCATAACACGCGCCAAAACAATCACACAAACACCAATCCGACCCAAAGCACCTAAATCACCCAGCGAGCGCCCGGTGTTCACTGAAAGAAGCCTTGCATGTAGGGTAATCGTATGGGGTGCACGGGGTGGTTATCTGGGCGCCCCTGACAGGGGGAATGCTAGACTGGTAGTAGTCCTTGCAGGGTGGTGTCTCGTCCACTCTGGGATACCCTGGCGGCTAACGTTTAGCCCCTTAGCTTCAAGCACACAGGAAGGTTCCTACTCATGTTTATGGTTTGGACTATTGACCCGGCTTTGAGTGAGCGGATGCAGGAGCATGTGGTGCGTGCGAATTTGCATATGCAGGCGTCTGGTTTGCTGGCTGGTATTGAGCGGGTGCTTTCGAGTCGTTTCTTTGGTTATTCGGATGGTCTTTCTACGCCGTCCACGATGCTGGATGTAGCGTCCAAGACGGAGCGGTTTATTCTGAGTGTGCTCAAGGATTATGTGTGTGCGTATCTGCCTGAGCGGGCGGCTGTGATGTACCCTGAGCACACTCCTGCTGAGACCAAGGTGCGGGTTGCTGAGTTTGAGTTACTGTTGCAGGGGTATCAGTCTGCGATGCGTAGTTACCGTGAGTGGGGGTTTGAGGTTATACGAATCGTTAGGGTGGAAGACCTTAGCCATAGTGTTCTTGATAGAATCTTGTGTGCTGAACGGCTGGGTATGGAAGTTCGTATTGCTGAGGCGACGTTGGGGTTTGCCGCCGCTCTTCCTCTTCAGCCTGCTCTTACTTTTTCTGGTATCCCGCTGAACCTTGGTGCCTTTAATTTTGATGCCCCTACCAACCGTGAAGTCGGTGCCGTGTCTCCGGTCTCGTCCACTGATGCAGAGGTGCTTATGGTGGCGCATAGTCAGCAGAGTAGGGAGCTTATGGCTCGTCTGGTTTCAGCTGTTCAGGGTCTGCTCACTCCGTGTGATGAGGTGCGGGAGATAGGTTCTACCGTTGTTGCTGAGTGCGCTAATGACAATGTGCGCCTGCAAGCGTTCAGTAACCAGGTTGGTGAGCAGATTGCTTCCCCGAACCCTGAACCCGCAGGTGAGGGTCTGTTTGCCCGCGCCGCACAATGGCTCAAAAACCACACCCGCTAAACCACCAACCCCCTTACCCCCTTGAGACGGAGGAACCCACACCATGTTCACCAAAGCAAAATACGCAGAGTACCAAATCACCCCGAATCTTATGCATGCATATACCATGCATCTACAGCAACTGCGCTACGAGACCGCACATTATGATTCTGTGACTCTTGGTGAGCTTCACAATCGAGCTAGAGCCCTGTCTCTGCAAATCCTGCGTGATTGTGTCATGCGTGAACGTCTCCATACTGAACGAGATGGAAAAGCCCTCGATAAGCTGGGTACCCGTGTCCCTGTCGAAGAGCTCCTTGGAAGCCTGCGACAGCTTAGTGAGGAGTATGAGGCAGAGTACCAGCGACTCGACAACCCACACGCACCCTTCACCCCCGTAGGAATCATCAAACCTCCCACCAATGATTCTGATAACGAGGTCGAAGCGACCAAGGAGGCGATGGAGAAGCTAGCATTGCAGTCGGTGAAGCTTCACTGGCAGGCAGTCAGGCTCGCTCAAATCGTCAATCACCTAGAGTCTGCATCATGGCTTAGAGACTTCATCCGCCTCCAATTCAACGAACAATCAGCCACTAATCAGCGTGCTGTGAAAAGCATGTACGAGACCTTCTACCACCGTGCCATGAACGAAGCGAAGCAGGCTGGGTGGCTGGCAATCCAGCAGACACACCGCCTCAACGGAACAGAGCACGCACCCACCCAGGACGCAGACCAATCCAACGAATCGTGCCAGCAAGAAGCAGACCTCATCACCGTAGTGTGCGCCTGGAGCCCCCCCAACGGCTTAGTGCTCCTCAATAAGACAGGTTCCAGGCACACCACCCAGGACGCACAGCAAGCCAGCGAACTGTATGACCGAGAAATAACCTTCCTCGACTCCATGCACGCCTGGTACCACGCAGACAGCACCCACACCTGGCTAAACCCAGACGGCTGGATACCCTTCACCAAAATGGACAACCAACCTCAAACCCTACGAGCACGCACAAAAAACCTCCTCCACAAAATCCTCGGAACCCCGCCCCGCCCGCCTCAACTCCCCATAGACCCCCACACCCCCACCGGGTACTGGGAAACCCGCCTCAACCTCGTCACTGACGGAAAGAAACCCAAGGGCACACCCAACACAGATTACACACCCAATAACTAGTGTGGTAGTATTGAACTACATTCCCTAGCGGAATCACCCCCTGACACACACGACAGGGGCGCTCGCCTCCGGCAGGGGGAGAGCATATAAACGGATGACCCTACCTCTATCGGGTGGGCATCAAGACAATACGCCCATTACTGGGCGGACTGTCACCGTAGGCGGGCACCGCCTACTCACCCCCAAACGGGGAAAAGCGAATGTATTTCGGGCATCTTGCAGGTGTTACGCATTGCCAGGAAGTGTTTTCCCCGCGCATGTGGGGTTGAGCCAGTACCCGCAATGCGAAAGACTTTTCCCTGCGTATGTGGGGGTGAGCCTTCCATTGTACGTGGCTGTGTCCATGAAAGTGCTTTCTGCACACATTGGCTCGGGTCTCCAGTAAGAAAGGAAAAAATCATGGATTCTTTGGATATTGAGTACGCCCAGGTTCCTCCCAATAGCGTCAAGAAGACTATTCATCTGAACTTCTCCAAGGGGATTCAGAAATTTAACGGCATCCTCCGCCTTGTTGAGGGGTTCCGTCGTGCAGTCATTAAAGAGCATCAGAGGCTGACTGATAATGACAACTCTGAACTACTCATCGTCGAGCATCACGCTGACCTCGATTCCGTGTCTGAGATTGCTCAGTATTTCGAGCTGGAGCTCAGCTTCACCAACGGTGTAAATCAAGTGCTGGGACAGCTTGAAGATTTGGCTAAAAAAATTCGCACTGAACGCAGTCAGTTCCGCACGGGCTGGCATTCGATAGATGTGACCGACCCGCAGGCAATGAACAAGACCACCCAGCGGTGCAAAGACTTCAACAACGCCCTAGAAGCGATTAACGTGGAATGGGACTTGCTCATGCACCGGTATAAGAACCTTGGGCGAATCACACCCCAGATTGAAGAGTCGAGTGACACCCAGAATAACGAAGTGGAGGTGGCAAATTGAGCCACATGATTGATGTAATGTATCCGGGAGATTCCCCGCTGGTCCTAGACCTGAGCATCTGGGTAAACCGAAAGTACCGCACCCAGGTTGCCGAGTACCTCGCAGAGCATCGGAGCCCTCTGGTCATCCGTCGAGAGGGCTCCGAATCCCGGTCTGCGGTACTAGAATTCAAGAAACCTGACGGCTCAGCAGTGGATTTGGAAGACGTGCAGGCGTGGTGGAATCCTCGACACCCGGAGAACCTGATGCCTGCCGTACCGGAAGGCGAAGAGGTGGTAGTATCCGCTCAGTGGTGTGGGCTTCTTAGCACTCTTTATGCGGCGGAAGCTGTGATTACTGGGTACACTCTAGAGAGTGAAGTTATGACCAGCGGAGTCAGTGCTACTGTCAGAGTGAACCGTATCAGCATACCTGTCACATCATTCAATGTGCTTGTACACCCGGATGCCTCGTCTGAACACTAAAGGGAGTGCCCCTCACCGGCTGATTTCCAACCAGTGAGGGGCACTTCCTTATCTCAACAACCACGCTAACTAAATAACCACTGTTTTCCCAAGCGTTCCGTAAGCGAGCAGGAAGACAGCTGACATCGTGTAGGCGACAATTGACCCGAAATAGGTGCCGTACATTTTCACTACACGCACCTGCGAGGCTAGTACCTCTGTCGGGGTGTGAGGGTTATTCCTAAGCCGTTGCAGAGTGTCAGCACAGGATGCATAGCCAGCCAAGGCGCCAACTACCACCGACCCGAGCACCAGCGGAATAGCACCCCATGAATCAGTCAAGCTTACTGCACCCGCTAAAGGTAGCCAGCACGCGGTCAAAGCAAGCCATGCACGCCTCCAGCTCGTTGGGGTCTCAGCTCTGCATCGGCGTAGAAAATCCCACCGGAAAAGCAGGTGGACAAAGAAGCCTAGCAGGACTGGGATGTACGCAGGAACTTGCATTGCAAAGGTGGACGTCAAAATATTAGACCTAGCGGTTGGAAGTAATGGATGTATCACCAATACTACTTGAAATCAGGTTGCAATGCAGAGCATAAAAATAACCCCAACCCTGCATGTGTGTTCCAGGGTTGGGGTTATTAAAGAAGACGTTAGAGTGCCTTCAAGAGGTTGGTGACACATTCCTCTAGGGACGCGCCGATAGCGAGGGACTTTTGCCACCGGACGCTTTCGTCAGCGTAAGCGGTGGTGGAGCCAGCCATTTTGTGCCCCGCATATTTCTTGGCGATTCCGGGGGCGTCAAACTTTTCAATGACGCCAATCCAGTCGCCGGAACTGTTGCGGACGTACCAGGTGTCGTATCCCCATTCAATAACGTTTCGGGGGGATGCAAGGAACTTGCGCTTCTGGATGTCCTTGATGGTCAGCTTGTCTCCTACGCGGGGCTTGTAGGCGAAACTGCGGAGCCAGTAGCCGATGAGGTAGTCGTCCTTCTTGCGGTCATCGTCGTCGTCTTGGATGAGGGCGAGGGAGATGTCTTCGGCGTCGTAGAAGGTGGTTGCGTTAGGGTCTTTTTCGGTGATTTCCAAGTCGCGGTGCTTGACCTGTGCGGGTTCGAGGTTGTGCTGTGCGGCGTAGGTGGAGAGGTCGTTTTCGTCAGAAACGTCACCGACGACGTTCATGAGGAGCTTGTCGCCTGCGGTGTAGAGGCGGATGATGCCGAGGTTGAGGCGGGTGTGGTCGTAAATATCGACCAGGAACAGCTTGCCTTTGCGGGTGACGTTCAGCAGGTCGTTGAGTTCGCGCATGTCACTGTAGCGGCTCATGGTGTTTTCCTTTCAGAGATGGTTTGGGATTCAGTAGGATTCCCCTACATGTAAATATTGTACCACACTATGAGTGTGTCGTGTATGTTTTTTGGGGGTGTATTAAAGCGTTGCAGGAGACCTCCATACGGGGAATCTCCTGCAACGCTTTACCATTGGGGGGGGGAGGGTGGTTTAGTAAGAGTAGTAGAACTCAATGTCACTCATAGATAGACCGTACCGCTCCAAGAGTCGAGACTCAATATCCCAAAATACTTCATCCGATAGGCGGGGACGCTCGGCAGGCGCATACACGACCTCAGAGTCCATCTTTAGCACTTCACCCGCGTCGCCGGGCTCCATGATGACCTGTACGTCCTGGGCGGCGGTGGGTAGGTCTGCCATGCCCAGGATAAGCTCGTATCCGAACTGCGCACCTTCGGGTGATTCGCGGGCAAGCTCAGGATTATTCCACCATCCTAGTGCGAGCGCCCCGCCAGCTGAGCGGTATGCGTCAATCTGCTCCTGGGTGGTCTTCCCTGCGCTGTCGAGTGCGGTGCTGATGGTTTGTACCTGTTCGGCGGTGAGGTTGTAGGTGTATTCGGTGTCCATGTTTGTCCTTTCTAGGTGGTGCGCCCCGGCGCTGTTTGCCGGGGCAGTGGGGGATGCTTTAGGTTACTTGGCGAGCTTTTCCATATGCTCGGTGATTTCGGTGAATTCGTCGGGCTCAACCCCACATGTACGGGAAAATACTTCCTGACAAGGCGTAACGCCTGTAAGATGCTTGAAGTGCATTCGCTTTTCCCAATGTGGGATGAGTAGGCGGTGCCCGCCTACGGTGACCGCGCACCCGGCTAATGGATGCTCCAGTCTTGATGACCACCAGCGGTGGTGCATCCGTTTATTTCACTCTCCCCCTGCCGGAGGCGAGCGTATAACCATAATACCACCCACCCCGCACCAGTCGCCTAAATGACACGCCAAGGATGTGTGAAAAGGTGGTGATGTGACCGTATCGTCATGGCGTATGTGGGTTTGCGTGTATCTGTCGAGTGGTCATCAGGGTTTTGGGTAGAAGTGAGCCCCGCACCGTGGTGGTTGCATCACCGGGTGCGGGGCTCACTTCTGAAACCATAAGGAGACAAAGGAGTATCTATGCGTCCTCAGTCACCTACTATTCTACACCACCTGCGCGGGTGATGCACCACCTACACGCATTGGGTTGTTCCTCATGAATGGGGAAAGCCCCTCAGATGGGTACTGAGGGGCTTGTAGGAGCGTGAAGGGGTTTAGGGCGTGGGTGTGTCGTGCTGTGCGGTGTAGAGGACGATTCCGAAGCGTTTCGGGTCTGCCTGCATGAATTCGATGGGGCTCTTACCGTCGTACAGGCTGGATTTGGTGGTCAGCCAAAGAGTCGCCTGCCACTCAGTGAATCCCTGCGCTAGGAGGGTCTGGATAATCTTCTGGAGGTGGGGAGTCACCGAACCGTCAGAGCCAAATTGGAAGCTTGGGTATCGGGCGTGTCCCGTATTGTCCCTTAGTCGCAGAATTTCATGGTTTTCTACCCGGCGGTTCAGCTCCTCGTAGGAGATGCCGAGGAACTTGCATGCGGTTGTAGTGGTGTATGCGTCACGGATGACGCCCTGCATCCGGCGATTCTTGTTCTGGTTAGAGTGAGTATTCATCCTAATCTTCTTCCTTTCCGGTATTTCCCTTTGCCTCTAGCATAGCGAGCGCCCCACCCACTTCCTTGGCTCCCGCCTGCGGGGGCGTGTATTCGTGTTCCTGGGTTGCGAGCGGGGGTGTGGGGACCTTGGTGGTGGTACCGTCCTCGTGGAGAAGGTTGAGCTGTCGGGCGCGTACTTCTAGCCAGATGGTGTCGATGCCGAAGGTGTCTGCGAGGTCAATCTTCCAGCCCATGTCGGTTTTCCAGGTGCGCCCCCATTCGGTGAGTAGTTGGTGGCGGGGTAGCATGAGGCATCGGGCGAGGTGGAGTCCGTCGAGTGCCTTAGCGGTGTGCCTGTTGTTTTTGCGTTCGTGGTGGGTTTCGTGGACTCCGGCGGGTTTTCCGTGGTAGTAGATGAGGTAGGTTCCGAGGAGACACGCGAGGCGGTGGGTAAAGGATTTCTCAGTATTCACGCCGTAGACCTGCCAAGGGGAATAGTTGATGACGGTGAGGGTGAAGGTGCCGTCTTCATGGGATTCGATGGTGGGGGTATTGGGGTCGAGGTCGATGAGGTTGGTGATTTCACGGACGTTGCCGCCGAGGAGCCCTACGAGCTTGACTAGGTCAAGCTTGAGGGGCTTCTTGGGGTTAGGGTATTTGGTGTAGGTCATGGGAGATGGTTTCCTTGTCCGTATCGGGTGTCTTTTGGGTGGGCTGTTTGTGGTGTGGGTGTGCCCTGCAACAATTCGGCGGGTTTCCGGTCTTGTTGCAGGGCTTCTTATGCATTGAGGGGGCTCTTAGAGGTTAGCCCTCGAAGAGTACCTTTTCGAGCTGATACATCTGGTCTGCGGGGTGGGGTAGGTTGGGGAAAGCGCGGTTGCTGTTGATGTCTCGGGGCGGGTTCACTGCACGGAGCCACACTTCCTCCACATCAGAACCGGAGTCACTAAGCATACCAAGGGGCACGGGGTAGAAACCCTGGTGCCGGTCATGGGCGCAGAGGTACTTGCATTCCTCATAAGACACAGAATCCTCGGGACGCACAATCTTCAAACCATAGTGCAGGTCACTGGCTTCATCACCGTCATTCAGGTGAGACCAATCAATCGCGAAGATACGCAGGACATCACTCACCGACGAACCATACTCGTACTTGCCGAAGTTATCGCACTCCTTACGAGCCAGAGACTCATCATTATACTCACGCGCATACTCCTTCACCGTGTCACGCAGAGTCGAAGAATTCCACAGCGCCAACAGCTCGTACAGGTCATAAGCAATACCGTTAGCGTCCTGCACCTGACCATAATCACGGTACACGCCTTCGATACAGCCGCCACCAAATTCCTCGGGAATCAGCACCTTCACCTCATCACCCGGAACGACATTCACAACGTCATTAAACGAGGAGGGAGCGGTAGCGTACATCCAAGAGAACGAACCCATAGTAGGCATTTCCTTTCAAGTAGGTAGATAATCAGTGGGACTCAATCAAGAACCCCTATATGAATATAGTACCACACAAAAACCAAGATATGCAACCCTTGGGGTGGTGGAAAATCTACGCCACCATGAACCACCCCCCCCAAAAAAATACACAACCCACCAGCGAGCGCCCACTAGCCACGGCTGAGTACCTACATCTTCAACACCCTGTAGGTGGCATGAGTAAAGGCGGGGTGCGCATGCTCCCTATAGAAACACATGCACCCCGCCGTGGTGGGTCTGCTGAGTTACCGTATTACCTTGCTGTCTAGCTTGGTCAATTACTCCTCTGTCTCTTCCTCTTCGAGGTCACCCCAATACTTGCGCTCAGGGATGCGGTCATTGATGTACTTGAAAAGCGCACAAACCTTCGGGTTAGTGAAGAGCGGCGTAGTAGGGTGCGCTTCCCCGCATCTTGCATTGAGCTGAATAGACCACTCTAGGAAGACCTTATCACGCCGCCTGCCGGTAATGGTCAGAAAATCTCTCGTACCGGGAATCTCAACATGCAGGATAGCGTCATCTACGGCACCATTGGGGGTGAGCCACCGCCTGTAGTATCCGGTGGCTCCGGGGATGCACTTTTGGACTGCATCGTACATGAGCTCGGATACGGCATGGGAGTCTTGCAGGTAGATGGTGGCGCTCGCAATATGCTCCCCGCCGGGGGTGAGGGTGAACTCCCAGCGAGTGAAGTCTACACCCAGCTGGTCAAGCCACATTGCTTCGGTGGTTGCGTTCTTTTGGGCGTTTTTGAACGCTTGCCGGTTTGCCTCTAGGACATCGTCGCCGGTTTCAGTTCTACCGTAGTGGCTCGGGCGGCACACCATTTCCATCGGTGCAGGGGGTGCTGTAACACGGCGTGCCTCAAAAGTTGCGGCACTGTAACCCTCTGGCATGGTCAGGTACAGGACAGTGGTTCCGTCGGTGGTTGATTCCTGGACACCGGTGGGGTAGACAGCAAACGTCCCATCAGACATGTGCTCCATTCCGAATTGCGACACAGAGTAAAACCCCTCCGCCTGCTTGAGTGCCTGCTCCCGTAGCTGTTCCGGTAGCGTGGGTTCTTTTACGCGCGCCTGCTGGCGGTCAAAAATCTTACGAAGAATATTAGACAAGATGACCTGCTTTCAAGGGGGTGAGTATTGGGGGCGCTCGTCCCCACGTGTGCGGGGAAAAGAAACCCCTCGCAGGACTCAGAACCTGCAAGGGGGGCTCATCCCCACATCATATACAGGGAAAACGGGTAGACCGTCGGGGCGCTTGGGCTAATCCCCATGTGCGCGGGAAAAGGAGACCAGAACGGTGTCCTGCACACTGACACGGGGCTCAACCCCACATACGCGGGGAAAAGACTTCCAGACAAGGCGTTGCACCTGCAAGACGCTCGAATTACATTCACTTTCCCGTGTGGGGTGAGTAGGCGGTGCCCGCCTACGGTGACCCGGCGCTCGCTGTGGAACGCCTGGTCTTGATACCTACCCAATCGGGTGGGGTATCCGTTTATCAAGCTCTCCCCCAGCCGGAGGCGAGCATATACCCAATCATACCACTCACCCCATACCAGTCGCCTAAATGACACGGGGGGGGGGAGTAGCATGCAAAAAGGGTGGTGCCACACAACCCTGTGTATGACACCACCCTTTAAGGCGGTTCGCTACGCTACGTAGCTGTCAGTGATAAACACTTTGTCGCCGTCACGGTCAGGGGTGATTTCCTGACCGTTCAGGCGGCTATGGGCGAGAGTGCTGTCTACAATCACAGCCTGCGCCTTGGTCAGCGGTTCCTGGGTGCGAAGAGTGAGGGTTGCAGGCTCCCAGTCAGCAGGTGCTTCCTCGGTATCGCTATCGGGTGCGGGAATGTAGTACGGCTCTTCTAGCGCTACCGCCACAGACCAAATGTCAGTGTCCTTATCACGGGCAATCTCTACACTCTGAATGTAGTAGTAATCGTGCTCCCAGAAAGAAGCGCTCTCAACGTCTTTTGCGGAACCTGCCAGGGTTGCCTCAAAGGAAGCCTCGGCGATAGCGTGCTCCCAATATGCGCGCCACTGCTCGGTGGTGTACTGGCTACGAGCTTCCTTGCCCTGCTCCCATACGAGCGCCATAGCCTTGAAATCCAGTGCCTCAGTCATTTTCTTTCCCTTTCTGTGGGGGTGGTCTTTATGAGGGGCTTTCCCCTCGCTACACATCTATAGTATCACACTTAGAATTGATTATGCAAACCGTTTTGTTTTGGGGTGCAGGTACAGTAAACCCCTCAGAGGAAGTAATTTCTCTGAGGGGTTATACCGTGCATATCACTCAAACTTTACAAAGGACTATGATTACTTTCGTATTCTCGTCATAAAGTCACCCCCATAAGAAGGGGGTACCCCAATAGTACCACACATCAACCCGCCACACCAAACACCCTCCACCCGCCGTCGATACACCCCGAGCAAAAAAGAAAAGGTGCCCCACTCACCAATCAGCAAGTGGAGCACCTAAACATCAAGCAAGCCTACTCGACAACCACGGGAATGTTGCTCATGTCTTCACGGAAGAAGTCTTCCCACTCGGGGTACTCTTCAACCCATGCCTCCAAAACAATCTCACGCAGACGCTCCTGAGCTTCCTCAAGAGAACCGCCGGTCACCTGCTTCAAATCCTCATGAGGCAACACGTAGACGAGACCGTGCTGGTCAGTGAGCGGGTACCATCGTAGGCGTTCACTCGGGGGTACGGGGGTGCCCTTGGTGTAGGTGTTACAGGTGTCGGTTGCATGGAAGTCGAGGGTGATATGGTCGAGGATGTGCTGACCGCCAGCCTGTCGGTTCTTGCAGGAGATGCGGTAGCGGGGTGCGATTTCGTCCTCAGTGAGGCTGATGACGTTATCAATCTCAGTGAAGAGAGTGTCGCCGTAGCGTTCGTAGACAGCCTCACGGTTGAGGCGAGCGCGGAGCTTTCCGCTGTCTTCGGAGAATGGCATATGTAGGTCGAGGGTGAGTAGGTCGAGCAGACCGGGGTCGTATTCCCAATCGGCTTCGGTGTAGTAGAAGTCGTATGCGCCCTCATCGTCTTCACCGGGAATGTAGTAGGACTGGGTAACGCCGGGTTCGTCGCCTGCGTCGCAGTGGCGGGCGACGCTGTCGAGGATGTTACGCACGGTGATGCCGGGCTTGTGGGTGAAGCCGACCTTCACGGGGTCAAATTCGATAATGTCCATTGCGATACTGGTCATGTCGAGGGTGCGTGCCTGGAATGACTTCTTCACACGGCGGTAGAGCTTACTGTCATTGTCCACGACGGTCATGAAGATAGGGCGCATTGCACAGCCGAGTTCGTAGTAGAAGGTGTTGTCCAACATTTGGTGTCACTTCCTTTGAGTGATAGCTTAGATGACTTATGGGGAATCCCCTTGATGAAAATATAATACCACACTACGGCTTAGGTGTGCAACCTTTTTGTGGTGTCTGGGTACGCTTCCTTATGTGCCTAGTGTGCAGTCGCATCACCTCACGGCACCCCATACTATCCATACCACTCACACCATTCGGGTGTACCCATCCCCATCACCCTATCACCTATCTCACCTCTCAATACCCGCCCCCGGCGAGCGCACCCCGCCAACCGGTAGTGAGTACACCTCATCCTATCGGCGGCGTTCGCATATGAGAAAACCCCCTTTAGCGGGGCTTCCACTAGAGGGGGTTTCTTGTGTTGGGTTAGTTAGCGACGTTTACGAGGTCGATACCCTTACCTACTCCGTCCTTGGGAACTACGAAGGTTAGTTCACCAAGCATCAGCTGAGAATCTGAGCCGTATGCCAGACCGTAATCAATGTCTTCTACAACGACCTTCACCATTGAGCGGAGAACCGTATCGGTATGTAGCACACCGTTCTGGTCTCGCACCGTGTAGGTTACGACGGTAACGAACTTCGGTTCCTTGCCGTCCTGCTTCACCTCACGAGTGTGCATACGTGCAGACAAGAGAACGTACTGATTCTGCTTCACCTTAGCCGGGGTAATCGGCTTATCCGAGACAACAGCCGGGGTTTCAGTCGAAGCACTCGACGGGGTATCGGTGACCGCCTGCATCTGCAAGGGTGCACAGCCGGTCATCAAGAACGCGGCGGAAAGAGCCAGGGTAGCAAACTTACGACGAACCATCATCACACTATTCCTTTCTTTTGGGGGATTGCTCATCAATCCCTCCAACACTTATATAGTACCACACTAAAAACCATGTGTGCAACTCTTGGGGTTGCGTAGTGCAACACCGAAAAACAAAGCCCCCGCCTCCAATCAGAAGCGGGGGGGGGTGTAAGCCTTAGAATTCCTTGAACGTCACGAAATTCTCACCACGGAAACCAATACGTTCAATCATCTCAGAGCGCTCTACGCCTTCCTTGCGAGCAACCCGAATTGCACGGCGAATCATATAAATGTCGTACAGGCTCTCCACATCAAGCTCAACCGAGATAATCTGACCCGAGTGCTCAACCAGAATGTCCACAAAGGCGTGCGTCTTATCCTCAAACACCGGACGGTTCGTATGGAAACCTGCAACGTCCAGGTCAAAGCCCTCATCGTATGCCTCGTTCAGCTCACGGGTGGGCTGGAAAGTGAAAGTGCGATTACGTGCCATGAGTATCCCTCCAAAGGGTAGTAAGCCGATGTAGCATTTCCTGCTACACCTATATAGTAACACACTAAAAACCATGTGTGCAACTCTCGGGGTGGTTTAGTAAAAAATAAGGCGCTCACTAGAGAAACCATCTCTAGCGAGCGCCCTTCTACCTTCAGCACGGCGGTATGTTTAGACCCCTAGAAGCCTTCTAAACCATGACCGCCGCTTCACAGGCTCCACGTCTGCACCCGTAGCATCAGAAACCCCCGACGTACCCACTGGTTCCTCAACGCTACCTGCCGCCTTCACCTGTGCCTGTACATTCAACTGCTCCAGCTCCTCACCATCAGGTTCCAACTCCACATCTTCAAACCTTACCCCCTTAGCTTCCTCCGAGGCTACAACCACAGGTTTAGGCTCCTCCTCCTCTATGGTCATAGAAAGCACCTGCTTAGTCAGTGAGTAATCACCTTCATACCAGATGCCCAAACCCCGGCAAGCCCACGGGATAAGAACACCGTCAATGTAATCATCACCGCTCCAAGCCACAATCTTAGGGTTAGGGTAAGGCTCAGAGCCATACCCATCAGGACGAGGCAACTTCCAGGGATTAGCGAGAGCATCCTGAATCGCAGACAGGACAGCCACCACCGACTCCGAACCCACAAACTTGGTGTGAGCCCGAGCCTCCTTCAAAAACTCAATGAACCGCCTGCGAGAAGGACAATCAAGCGCCCCACGGCACGAACACAAGAACCCCACATTACACCCCTCTGTCTCCCACCCATCAAACTCACGCCCAAGCATCAACTCAGCAACCCGCACTACAGCATCAAAACAATAATCCACCCCAGGCTCAACCCGAGGCTCCCACCCCACAAGCCCCTCTACCCGAAAAGAGGGTTCACCATCCTCCACCTCACCCTCCACCACAAAACGCGGAGAAAGCTCCCTCAACACATCACGAAACTCATACAAATCATTAGTCACCTCATAATCAAAATTCACACCCGCACCCCGCATAAGAGACTTCATCTCCGCACGCTCACCCCGCAACGCAAACATAAACGCCGTCGCACGACGAACAGCAACCCACTCCAACTCGCTCAGCGGCTTCAAACCAACAGAAACAATCTCAGCCAATTACCCGCATCCTCTCTAAAACAACAAATCCGACAACTAAAACACCAGAGAATCAGCACTGCACTAGCACAGTGAATCCACCAAATAATTAGCACACGCCACATACCTAGACAAAGGAAACAACCCCTCATTATAAGTATGCCTCACCACACCAAAATCAGCACCCGCCCTAGCGAACCTACCCAAACGCGCCGGACTATCATCCAACCAAAAACCCACACCCCGACTCAGCAGACCAGACAAAACCTCCGACTCCTCACCATACGACGTGAAACTCAAAAAATCACACCCACCAAACCCCAGAAAATCCAGTAGCTCCCGCTTAGCAACCCCAACCTCAACACTCGGACTCAAACTCAGAAAAGCAACATCCGCGCCCCACCCTAAAACAAAATCCGCAACCCGCCTATTCACCCCAATACTACCCGGCACATAAAACTCCGGGTCACCAAAGCACGCCAACAAATCAGACCGCAACACATAAGACCCCTGACACAAAGGACGATAACCCCCATCATAATCCACCAAACGCCCAGCCGAATCCAACAACGTATTATCCAAATCAACATAAAGCATCACAACAGAAAACCCCCAACCCTACACACCAGGCATCCACACCGCACCACGCCACCGACACAACACACCCGAATCCACCTCACCACACACCTCACCCAAAACCCACAAACACGTATCCAACAAAGCACCACCCCTCGAATCCAACACCCCCACATCCCCCACATGCTTCAACCGGTACAAACACTCACGCAACACCGCACCCAACCCATCACCAACACGCACCCACCGGTCATACCCACCCTCAACCAAAAACTCACCCAAATACCCACCCAACAAGAATTTTTCACTGCTACACAACCCCAACACATGACCACGCCCCTCCAAACCATAACAACAGCCCTCACCCCGAAACAGAGCACACCCCAAACCCCGACCTTCCCTCCACACCGGCGCACCCTGAACAAAACTAGACGCGCTCGCACCTAACGCCCACTGGTACGTTTCGACAGTACCGGGTGCAGGGTACGGGAACCACCACGAACCCCCGTTGGAGGAAATTTTCAAGATACCGTCCTCAACGCACCACGCGGGGGTGTTTACTCCAGCGCCTACGCTCTCAACCTGCGGCATGAACTCCCGTCGGAGCATTTTCGCCAGCTCATCCGCGTCTCTGGCTAGAGCCTGGTCTTTTGACCTTCCGGGGCGACTCCAATCAGTATCACCCGTAGTAGACCGCCAGCCACTCATCACATCCAGCATGAAAGAGCTGTGCAAGCACCAGCCAGCGGATTGCAAGAACGCCAACGCGAAGTTGAGGTCGTCAGCAGACAGCCCACCTGCACCGCTTTCAAAAACACGGGTCTCTACCATCTGATTGTTCCTGCACCCGTAGCGGTAGCACCCTCAGCACCCACCATAAACGAAGAGGGAACACCATGCCGACCGTACTTCAAATTCTCACACGCCTTCACCACCACACGCTTCACCGTATCCTGCAACACGCCCTCAGCCGGACTCAAAAGCTCCAAATCCTCAATCTGATTCACAAGACGTAAACCCTCCATAAGCACCGCACCAATGTCACCACCCACCGGGAAATCACCCATACTCGGACCCAAAAACTCGTAAGAGTGCTCACGAATGTACTTACTCACGCCAGTACGTTCACCACCCACAGGATGCACCGTCAGCCACCTATCATTCATCATGCAAGAACCTCCATACCGGGCAACGCACCCGACCCCATGCCACCGACCCAGAAGCTTTTCACCACCACGCTCCTCAACCAAATCCACCAGTGCACTCACATACGTGCGGTTCTTGCCGCCAGGGGCAAGCTCACTACTGGGCGTAGGCAAAATAAAGTGGGCTTCCTGCTCGATGCGCCGGTAGTTCTCACTCTTGAAAACAGGCACATACAACCGACCACCCTCCACCGAATACATGAGCGCACCGGAACGCCGCCACCTCAAGACGGGGAAATCACTCAACACAACCTCACGAAGCTTACGCAACTCACCCACAAGCCAATAATTCACCCCACCACGAGACCCACCATCAGCCCAGGTAGGAGCACCCCAATTAGGAAGCCCCCGTGCTTCAAGCTCACGCACCTGCTCATCAATCATCAGGACAGCCTGCCGCCGCCAACCAGCGACGCTCAGGAACTCAGACGCAAATTCCACGTTGAGCAGACTCCAATCAATGTCACTCACACCAAAAACCTTGGTGCCCAAAACTGAATCAGTCATTACGAATCACAAACTCCTAAAACGAGGGAAAATACACCCCCATACTACCATTTACACCACCCCGGAGACCCGAAATAACAGGCTACAATCGTATTAGTACCCCAACCAGCAGAAGGAAAAACACCAATGACTCAACACCCACCCACAGAACACGAAACACTCCTCACCGACTACCTCGACGGCATCACTGACTACCGGCACCTCATCGCCACCGCCGACAAATACGCAGAAAAAATGCGCAAAGAGTACGACACCATTGCCGACCAGAAGCTCCCGAATAAGCAGTCCTTCTATAACGTACTCAACCCCGATACTGACCGATACCTCGAAGGACTCCAGCAGACCCTCACTGTACAGCACGACCTCGATACACTCCTCTCTGCCGTCACAAAAATGCAAGCGTATGCAGACGAAGCCCGCCGCAAATACACCGCCCTCCGAAACGCGAGAGAAGAAGCAAGAAACTGGACGGAAGACACAGCAATCGGTGATTCAGTTGTAATGCCTCTCTATGGCGCTCTCCAGGAAGTAGAAGACCTGTATAAGGATTGGTGTAAACGCATGGAAGACATTAAACCCCAGTAGGGTACACGCCACCGGAAATCAGAGCTTCACAAAGGCGTAGCACGATGAGTATTGGGAAGGTGTAAGAATATTTTTCACTCACACCACCCCAAGAGTTGCATACATGGTTTTTTGTGTGGTACTATATAAATGTGGCAAGGAGATGAGGGTACAACCTCAAGCCACCAAGAACCCACACCTAATGAAAGGAAATATGACCATGAGCTCTGCACTGATTTTCGGCTTCGAGAGCCACCGCCCCTACCCGTTCTACCTGACCATCGACCCCATTGAGGGCGTATCCAATGAAGAACTGTATCCCTTTGTGGCAGAAAACCTCAAGGGTTTGCAGGTTATTTCCAGCTCCGAATCTCCGCAGTTCTTCCTCCTGGACGAATATGGCAATGTACTCGAATTTGAAGACACCTGGGAGCTGACCGGTAGCTTCCACAGCGTTGATGAAAAAGACCTGGCTATCTACAGCATCATGAAGCTCTTCAAGAAGACCGCTGATGTTAGGTACGCAGACCACCGTGGCGGAATCAATATTGTCGCCGGAGTGACTAACTTCTTCGACAACTAACCCCCACATACTTTACCCCGCACTGAGATTTTCAAATCTTGGTGCGGGGTCTCATGAAAGGCACTCACCATGTCATCCATTGCTTTCGAGCGCGTCTCGTTCCACCCCAAGAACCCCCTGCCGGAGGGAGTAGAAGGTCACGCACTGGTCGTAACCCTGCTAGGTATTGATGAGGACGGTAACCTTTCGGCACAGGTCGGATTCTGGTCACCAGGTATAGAGATTCCACCCCAGGAAGTAACCCTCATCCCCGAAACCGAAGAATTGCGTGCACAGCTCAAGCACCTTGAGCACATTCACGCGCCCATTGAAGAGTATGATTACGAGCTAAACCACAAGGAAACCAGTGCTGTAGAAGGCATCTTCACCTTCCACTGGATTGCCCTGCATATCGACTAATACTCGCCACCGAGGACGAAAGAAAGAACCCCGCACTATGCACGAAATTACCATCTCCCCAGATGAAACCATCTTCGATGCACCACTCGACATGTTGGAGCATTATAAGAGTGGCAACCCGGTTCGCATTAGCGACATTCACCTTATCGACAATGGGCTCTCGCCTCTCATTGGCACCCTAACCTACGGTGATAAATCCCAGGAAGTAGACCTAAGCCCCGGCGAAGAGGCTCGCTACTTCCTACACTTCCTATATGCACAGGGGTACCGCATTGTAGATACTGAATACGAAGAAGAAGTGTTCAAGGTCGAGCGTTGGGGGGAGTATGATAGTGCAACCGGTGTTCTTGTAGTAGAAAGCCTGATGCTACAGAAACAGTAGAAACCCAAAAAAGGGTGGGTTCTGGCAATGATTGCCGAAACACCTCTTTTGCAAAACACCACCAAGGGTTGCACTACCGACGCAAGGTGTGGTATTCTATGTATGTAGGGGGAATGAAACCCTGCGTAATTAGACCCCACCTAAGTAAAGGAAAGCCCCATGTCTGTCATTCTCAACAACGTCGCCTTCAACGTTTCCGCAAGCCCCGCAATTCAGCGAGAAATGCACCGCAAGCAGGTCACTCACATCGAAGTTCTGGACGTGAATAATGGTGCGCTGGAAGCACGGCTCTCCTTCGATAATGGTGAGACCTTTAAAGAAGTCACTCTCACTCCAGTTAATAGTGCAGACGTGGCGCTCCTGGAGCTCATCGAAAACAACTGCTTCACTACCGACGCTGACACTGCAATCGTGAATATGGAAGCTTCTAACCTCAAAGAAGACGAGATTGTCATCGAATCCGTAGGGTTCCAGTACAACTAGAAGTCAGTAGGGGAGAATAGGGTCTCAAGTGGTGAACTTGAGACCCTATTCTCTTTGCATGTCAGATTTGGTTTGGGACTCCTTGAAGAAATATCAGCAAATTAGCACACTGGGTTGCATGTCCAGTTTTTAGTGTGGTACTATATAAATGTAGCGAAGGGAATCTTCGAAATCTACATAAGCTTCAACCCGTCACACCGAAAGGGAAAACCAATGACCACCCGTACCTCTTACGCCCTTATCAATCCCGGTACCGTCTCCTTTATCGCGACCCCGGAAATGCGAAAGCACTACGAACAGGGTGGCACCTTCATTACCGACAATCCTAAGCTCACCAATGACCGTGTAAGCCCCTTGACCCTCAAGGTTACTCACGGGGAAAGCGCCAAGGCTACCAAGACCGTAGAGCTCGACCTCTACGAAAAGGATACCGACATGGTAAATATGCTTCGTGAAAACGGCTGGAAAATCGGTGCAGTCGAGTTCACCGGCGAAATGCACTTCGAGAAGGAAAATGGCGCCGAATACGGTGAAGTTGGCATCGAGTACATCGAATTTACCCGTACCACCGAATCGTAATCCCCAACCCTAACCACACCTCCCCTGTCATTCTATCTAGCTTGACAGGGGAGGGTGCCAGCAAAATTTATCTCTAGAGAAAGGAATAAACACCATGACTCTCCTCAATACCGAGCTCACGCTCAACAACCCCACCTTCAAGGTCTCCATTCAGAATCCCACCGAAGAGCTTATCGACCAGCTCGAAAACAGCCCCCTCCAGCTTGCCAGCATCGGGGAAACCGTAGCACAGCACACTGTAGACCCCTTCGAGGATTGGGACACCCTGCCCAGCTGGGAAATTCCATTTACCTTCACTTCTGGCGCCGCAAGCCACACCGAATCCCTCGAAATCTCAGCCCCTCTTGAGGTCGCCATTATCGAATCCATCACCCCTGATAGCACCATCATCTGCAACGCAGAAAAAACCCCTGGTCTGTACGGCAAAACCTGGGTGGACATTACCATCCAGATTGTTGGCGCTGTGCCCCTTACTGCAATCGGCGACACCTTCACCCTAGCAAATGGAGAAGGCATCGGAAATAGTGAGGGTGTGAGTATCTGCTAAATCAGAGGTGGCGCTTACTGTTAGCAGGTGTTGTGCTAGAATGTTTTCATAAGCTCGCCTCCGGCTGGGGGAGAGCTTGATAAACGGATGAACCACCCACCCGTGGTGGTCATCAAGACCAGTTGTTCATCTGAGCATCGGGTCACCGTAGGCGGGCACCGCCTACCCACCCCACATGGGAAAATCGAATGCATTTCGGACACCTTTGCAGGTTCAGCACCTTGTCAGGAAGTGTTTTCCCCGCATACGTGGGGTTGAGCCCAGGTTGGTGATGATGTTTGCGATGAGGTCGCGGTTTTCCCCGCATACGTGGGGTTGAGCCTAAGTCGGTTAGTTGCCTAGTGGTTGGTGGGGTGTTTTCCCCGCATACGTGGGGTTGAGCCTATGATTACCGCCCAATTGTCAGATGCAGTCCTGTTTTCCCCGCATACGTGGGGTTGAGCCCACCGTCACAAACCTACTAGCTTCCTTCGCCCAGTTTTCCCCATACGCGTGGGGATGTATCACAGAAAAGCCCCTGACGATAGAACGCCAGGGGCTTCAATTTTTTTGGGCTTTACTGCTGGTTCCAGTGCTTGATGGACTCCTGTATTTCCTTCTTGAAAACCTCTTCGGGCGGAGTACCGTTCCAAAGAAGGTATTCTTGGGCTTCAGTGATTGGGTAGACGTATTCCACCATTCGGGTCTCCTTGGGATGGTTGAGGGTGCCAGTCTCTTGAGGCTCAAAGGGTTTAGGAGTATCTGTCAGCCAGACGTGTAGTGAAGCAAAGGGGGTGCCGATGCCGTCGGTTGATAGCCTGTAGAACAAGCTCGTGTCCGGTAGGGGTTGGAAATGGTATTCATGCTCATCAGGTATGACAGATTGGTTTTCCCAGTCGTGCCTAGTCGCGCTGGGTTCATGAGGCAGGTATTCCATACTGTCCTCTTCTTCGGATTCGCAGTGAGGGCAGGAGCAATAATCGTCACCGTAATAAATCCAGGGCATTAGTCATTCCTCTCTGGGGTATCGTCATACAATCATTAGATATTACACTACACATCTTTAGTGTGGTACTATAGGTATATGGTTTTGGTTGATGATTCGACCGAAGATATACCGTGTTTACACTACCTTACCACCCTTGGCATAGGAGAAGCAGAAGATGTACCGCAATCAGAAAGAGTCCCGCCCATCGGCAAGTCGAGACGTTGGCGTCTACCGTGCCAAAGCTCGTGAGCGCATGCGTCGCGAAGACGAGGTTGAGCGGAGGAAGGCTATCCGTGACCTCAAGAAGGTAAGTCAGGCGATTTATGACCTGGAGGGCAAGCTTTACAAGGTGATGCAGACCGCTAATCTTTGTTTTCAGAGTAGTGGAAATCCACGTTACAGCAGTCTTGCTGAGGAGATTCGCCTCTCTGGAGGGGGCTTGCAGGCGAAGCGCCAAGAAGTTAATGAGGTGATAATGAAGGCTGAGGGAGATTTGTCCACTGAGCACCCGCCTCTTGTGCAGGACATGAAATCGCTCTACACTAGCGCCAAGCGCGTCCATCGCAATAATGAGAATAAGCTCTTTAGCTGGCGGAATGGTGGCTTCTGATTCGAGGAGTTTCGTAAGTAAACAAGCCCTCTTCACCCCCTATTTGAGGGGTGACTTATGAAAGGATAGACAGAAAATGGGTACTTAGGCTGTACAGGAGTTCCTGGATAAGCACATTGATGCGACATTGAATCGTTCTGCGGGTCGGTGGGATTTTGTGTATCGCCCCTACGGGGATGACCGCTACATGCTTTACTTCCATACTGCACCTACGGATGACGGTAATCACACTATTAGGGCTGGTGCTTTTACCCCTCGGGTGCAGAAGGTTTATTTTGTGTTTGAGTCGGTTGAGATGTCTGGGCGCGAGGCGTTGTTTAGCGTGAATCTTGGGCGTGCTTGGCGTGAGGTTGGTCGCCCTGACTGTCTACCTGGTGAGATGAGTCGCTTTGAGGCTCAGCTGGCTTTGGTGGGGCATTTGGCAAATAATGCTGATGGGTGTTATTTTGCCGGAATGGGTGAGATGAACAAGTTAGCACTTACGTTTAGTCTGCGTGAGCATGGTGTGTGGCTTCGTACACGACGTGAGCCTGATTATAGTGCGGATGCTGTCTTGAAGTTTGTCTCTGATTGGGTTGCTTTGCATCAGGAGCCGGTGGCACCGTAGCGGGTCTTGTAAATTTGTGGGCATAAAGAAGCGCCCCTCCAAACAATTAGGTTGGAGGGGCGCTTCTTTATGGTTTAGTAGCCGACGTAGCGGATGACTGCGAGGGCTTCTTCGGGGGTGAGACCTGCATCTTCCAGGTTGGTCTTCATCGCTTCTGTCTGGGCGATGATGTGCTTCCAGATTGCGTCCATGTTTGCCATTGTGGTGGTTTCCTTTCCCTGTGTGGGTGGTGGGTTTGGGGTACGTGGTTTGTACCCCTTTTCGATTTCCTTATATCTTTATAATACCACACTTTACGCATTGTGTACAAGTGGCTTGGGTATAGGTTTGTGATATATGATTTTATGTAGGGTGTTGGTATGTTTGACACCCTTGTTTTTTGTCCACCTTTCAAGTGAGGTTTTATTATGTCGTTCTCTCTAAAGTCGCTTGTTTCTAAGGCACCGGGTGAAGGTCAGTTCTTGAAGAAGGTAGCTGACATGGTGCCTTCTGGTAAGAAGTTTGAGCTGGTTGATGATGATACGGTGGTGGTTGATGGTGTGACACTGTATCGTGTGCGTGCTGTACGTGAATTTGGTGGTACCCGTCGTGGTCGCCGCGTGGTGGTGAAGCGTGGTGAGCTTGGTGGCTATGTGGCGGCTGAGAATTGCTTGTCTCAGGAGGGGCTGGCATGGGTGTATGGCGACGCGAAGATTGTCGATGGGTACGTAACCGGTAGTAGCTCACTGTTTGGTCGGTCGGTGCTGAAGGGTGGCGGTCGTCTGGTGCATGACGTTGAGCTCCGTGATGATGTCGTGGTCGATGGTCAGGTCGTTCTTAATGGTGTGATTACCTTGCGTGACCGGGTGAAGATGCTGGGCACCATCCGTGTCTCTGGTATTGACGTGACGTTCCGTGATGACGTGGTAGCTTCTGGCTCTGCTGATTTCACGGTAAATAACGGTGTTTTTGCTGGCAAGTGTGAATTTGGTGGGTACGTGCATCTTGTGGGTCAGAACTTCCAGATGCTCGGCGCTGTGAAATTCCTGCATCACGCAAACATCGAGTTCCCGGACGGTGGCGTGTTCCTGGGCGTGACTGGTAAGGTCTGGGACGAGGCACCTGAAGGCGTAGAGCAGGACAAATATTTCTTCCAGTTCAGCTCCCGTGCAGGTACTTCCCTCATTGCAAAGGATGAGGAAACCCGCCACTGCGCAAAGGTTCCGCTCGTAGAAGGTCTGCACCGCTACAGCACCGCCGGTTCTGGTGATGATTACGTGTTCTGGACTGATGCAGAGCTTGCAGAGACTGATTATCTGAAGGACACCACCCCGAAGGCAGAGGATAAGTAGCACCACCAGCTAACCCAAGCCAAACAGGAAGCCCCCTAGCCGCTCTACAGGCAACCCGTAGAAGCACTAGGGGGTTTTCTATACCCATACACGACACGACAGACTATGGGGGTAAACGCAGTCAAACCCCTCAACCACAGGAGCCCTCACCTGTCACACGGCGGGAATAACGAAATGGATTGCACCCCCTGGCACGCCATGCGAAGATAGAAACATCAGCAGGAGAAAACACCTGCACTAAACCCACCCCACAGACGGGGACACCAAACGAAAGGCAAAACCAATGACCATTGACCAGCGCACCACCAGCGAAAACGACCTGCCCCTCCTCATCGACCGCATCACCGGGAACATCAAGCTCATCGCTTTCATCCGCAACGAAGCAGAACGCCTCATCACCGCACACACCGAAGAGCTTACCGCCCGCCTTGAAGCACTTGAAGACGGCGAACCCGTCGATGAGCCGTGCGACCCCCATGCGTACATGCGTGCAGAAAAACTCGCAAAACTTGCCAAGGATGCATACAATACCGAAACTGACCTGAACCTCGAACTGGCGGCAATCAATGTCTCAGGTATCAATCCCGCCACTCTCAACACTGATAGCACCGACGTGAAAACTGCACAGCGACTCCATGAGACCAGTAAAAAAGCCGCATCCGACATTGCAACCCGCTGGCTCCAGCACCAGCTTCACCTCCACAACAAAAACCTAACCCACTAACGTCCCCAACCAATCAAGCCCCTACCGGAAACACACCCGGCAGGGGCTTGGATGCTACCATAGAAGCACCACCACACCATAGAAAGGAAGCAAGCGCCCAATGCTAGAGGAAACCCTCAAAACCCAAACCGCCGAAGCCGCGCAAGTTATCACCGACACCATCACCGGATACACTACATACATCGCCCAAAAACTCAACCCCAAGCTCGAACGTTACAAAACTCTCTCCACCGGTCAGCAGACCACCCGACAAAAAGAAGCCGCCGCAACAGGTATCCAGCTCGTCCAAAGCACCACCCGAGACATCACCGAGACCACGGACGAAATGCAGAGCGTCGTCACTCGACTCAACGAAGCCACTACCGCTGAGGAAGCGCTTTCTGCACTCACTTTTGCAGAGGAGCGTAGACAGCGGTGGAAGAATAAGCTTATGTGGATTATGGCGATGTACATTTTCTTTATCACCCCCGTAGATAAGGCTCTGAAAAGTGATGTGTAACCTCCCCTTGACTATCGCCTCCCTGGTGCTACTGGCACTGTTTCATCTGGCGACCGCTCTACTGGTTCGACCCAAGAAACGCACCTCACCGCTATTCGCGGAGTGCCGTGAAATGTTTGAAAGAGCAGGGTACGCGTATGCCCCTATGGTGTTCGTGCTTGCTCCCGAGTTTGGTGTTTTTGCCCTCTGAGACGCAGGAAAGCGAACGCTCTCGGTCGTGTTCTTGGTGGTTATGCTTACTGTGTATGGGCTTGTGGCTGTTGCGCCGGGGGTCTGCTAGGTTTTGTGGGGCACCCTCCCTATTGGTGGGGGTGCCCCTTTTTTTGTTTGGACACGCAACATGCCGGGTTGCACGCCTAGTTTTTCGTGTGATACTATGTAGTTATTAGTTTTGTTTTGGCTAGAGTATTTCTAGCCTTCTACCACCCGTTTAGGAAAGGGGATACTAATTATGTCTCACTCTGCTGTTGATAGGTTTGACCGCATCATGGAACGCGCTACTGACGGCGATTTCAGCGTTATCTCTTTTTATGCTGACCCGCTGGTGCTGGATGTAAAGCTCAACAAGTTTGGTTTTACTAACCAGTCTGCGGTTCGTGAATCTGCTGGTCGTGTTGATTTTCAGGCTCACGATACGGCAGGTTCGTACCGTGTAAATTTCTATGATGAGGATGGTCATGAGCTGACCGCCCCGGATGGTGCTGAGCTGTTTGGTGAGTTCCAGTCGGATAGCCCGTTTATGGGTCTGCTGGTCGCTTGGGGTTGCATGAGTGAAGCCTTCACTGTCCGTTTTGACGGTGATGGTTTGCGTGTGTCCATCTTTGAGGTACATGACATTGACCGCTCCGAGTCTTTGGGTGACTTTTTTGAGGTCTAAGGGGGTGGATGTTGTGACGACTCCTATTGAGGGTTCCGCCTCTCACCGTGACGTGAATGGGCTTGTGTCGCCGGTGGTTGAGCTGGCTTCTTTGGGGCGTGATGCTCTGGTGGTTGCTCAGCGTGCTACGGCGGCGGCTCGATACCTGGATGCCTTTGTGTCGGCTTCGTTTGCGCTGGTTCGGTCGGGTCGTTGGCATCCGTGGGTTGTTGATAGGCGGCTCCGGCTGGCTTTGCTGGCTGTAGGCTCACTCCGTAACCGGGCGGCTCGCGCCGCTGATTTGGCTAACTCCTCGGTGAGCTTGTCGGATGCGTCTCTGGATGTGTCTATGGACGAGCTGGTTGCTACTGCGTGCTCTTTTGCGCGCAGTAGCCGCCGCCGGGTGGAAGCAATTAAGGAGCGCTGGGAGACTCTTGAGAAGCACCTCACCCCCTTCATTGAGCAGTATGGTGTAGAGGATGGTGTGCTGTGGGTTTCGGTTGATGCTGGTGACCTGCTGGACGCTATCGACCAGCATCTAGAGAACCTGGACGACTCCACCCGCCTCGGCTACATCTCCCTGCACGTGCAGGAAGAGTTACTTAACCGGGCACTTGACGACATCAAGGACAAGACCGACCCTAACGAGGCTATCGAGACCATCCGCCGGGCATACCGTGCTATCGACATGACCGGCTATACTCCCTCCCACAATTTCGCATACGCCCATAAGCGCACCACTCAAGAGCTAACCTGGATTGCGGAGTTCTGGAACCGGCTACCCAATTGGGCGCCCGAGGAAGCTGAAGAGCTCACCACTGCACTCAAGCACATCACCCGGTACCAGAGTCACAGGGCGCAGGACATTCGTGAAGACATCGAGCGGGGAACCCGCCGCCTCTACCGCCACAGTAACCAGCCCACAACCTAACGAGTTTGCCCCGCCCCTCACCACACCCGAGGGGCGGGGCAAACCCTTGCCCACAAAACCAACCCGCCGACTGACTACCCAACCCCACCAATAGTTACACCCCTATTTAAAAGTGTGATACTATATTCCTGTAGGGTTAAGAGAACAGACTCCAATCCGCATACCACCAATCACCCAATAGGGAGGGAAAACCAATGACCACCATCAACCTCCAGGAAACCCACACCCGCCGCGTCGAATGGGTACAATCAAGCATCATGGGACTCTTCGACCTACCCCACCGACCCGAAAAGTACAACACCTCCGAAAAGTGGGAAGACACCATCACCTTGCTCATGAGCACCAGCGCCCGAGACTTCGACGCCAAGAAGCTCCACCCCGACAGCACCGAACACGCCACCGAAGCCCTCAACAGACTCAAGAAAAGCGACATCCTCAACCGCCTACCCACCCCACTCAGCGAAGTATCACACATCACCTTCGCCCGAGACGCGGCAAACCTCATCGTAGACGCCGCCGACACCATCGACAACACCATCACCATCCAGAAGCAAGAAGAGCCCAGCAAGGAAATTAAGGAACCCACCCAAGACACCACTACCTACAACCCCTTCACCGTCAAGGCAACAATCGTCGGAATTACCCTCACTCCCATCCTACTAATCCTCCTCGCCAAATACGGCATCTAAAACCAATAACCCCCCCCCAAGAAAGGAAACCCCACCCATGACCACCAACCTCAACACCACCAAGACCGAACCCATCCCCACCATTAACGTCTACACCCCCACTGGCGAACACATTGCCAACCACATCACCTACGCGCTCAACAAACACACCAACAGCCGCTAACCCCAAAAACCTAAGCCCCTGCAACCCACACCATGCAGGGGCTCCAACCCACCAGCATTAGCCATATGCTACAATAAAAACAAGTGCTCGCCTCCGGCAGGGGGAGAGCCTAATCAACGGATGAGCCACCCTTCACTGGGTGAACATCAAGACCCGAGCACCTAATAAAACGGGTGTAAAGGTTTCCGTAGGCGGGCACCGCCTACTCACCCCACACGGGAAAGTGGAAGTAATTCGGGCATCTTGCAGGTGTTACGCCTTGTCAGGAAGTGGTTTCCCCGCACACGTGGGGTTGAGCCCCATTTCAACAGCAAAGCAATAATCGTCGGAATGTTTTCCCCGCACCCGTGGTGTTGAGCCTTACGTGACACACCCACCCCCGGCACCCCTCATACTTTCACCCATGTATCGCGCCCCTTGATGGGGTAGACAAGGAAACCTGTGCTCTTGCGACCTCTAGTGTTATACAGTGCGCCACTAGGAAGTCATACACACAAGGAAGCCCCGGCTACTCTCCAAATGGAGGTTAGCCGGGGCTTCCTTTTTGCTATTTCTACGCGTTCATGTACGCCTGGATTGCGAGCTTTCGAGCCAGGTGCAGGCGCTCACGGGCGATGGTGCCGGGGGTCTGCTGGTAGATGCTCTGTGCCTTCTCGCGGTCGAGCATGAGGTCAAGCTTTCGGTTCACATCCTCAACTTCGACGTTTTCAATCGTCGCCGCCCAACTGGTTACAATCTGAGCGCGCTGGTTCAGATATTCGATGCCTTCGAGGGTTGCCATAATGAAGCTCTTTCCTTCTCTCTAGGTGGGTATTTGGTTCGTATCTTTGAACCTTATATACATATAGTATCACACTAAAAACCATAGATGCAAGTCTTGAGGTTAAGGTTTTTAGTAAATATCTAGCGGCAACTTTTCCCTATGGAGAGTTACTTGATTCACAGACTATTTAGGTTGCATGATGTGTTTTTAGTGTGTTACTATATAAATGTAGTCGAGAGGGGAGCAGAAAATCCCTAAGAGCTACAGTAAGACAGATACCACCCAGAAAGGGAAAATACAATGACCGTACTGACCACCTCCACCACCTTCACCGCAGTTCTCGAATCTCGCATTGTCGAAGGTAACCGCACTCGCGTCGAGTACAACCCCACCATCGACCTCTGGGAAGTCCTCAAGGAGCAGGCGACCCACTTCACCGCTTCCATTCTCAACCGTAACGCTGAGGGTATGCTGACTGTAAAGTTTAACTTCTTCACGGATGAGTTCGGTGGCGACCGCTTCGAGTGTGAGGATGGTAAGGAGCGCGAAATCTCCGGTATCCTCCGCATCGACGCGAAGAACACTAACGCAAAGATTCTCGACCTTATCGCCGCTCTGAACCTTACTTCTGACCTGACCATCAACGACAATGGTGGTGTCTACTCCTTCAGTATGACCGAAGCAACCGACGAGTTCTAAACCAGGAACAAGAGAGCCCCTAGCTAGGAACCCCTAGCTAGGGGCTCTCTCCATGTAATCATTGCAAGCAAGTTCACCCCAAAGACAAGGCCCCTTCAAAGTGGGCACCATTCACAGCACCGAGATGCCCCACTCTAGATAGCGAGCGCCCCGCCGTACCTGGAGTACTCACCATTATCACCTCGGATAGGGTCGTGTGTCTGGCTGGGTGCGTTGCCGGGTCATGCATGGGTGAGTTGAGGGGTTTTTGTGTGCCGTGTGTGTGATTTTGTGGGTATGTGTCGCCCCGTGTTCCTAGTCTGTGTATGGTTTTTGGGGTTGGTGTTGTGGGGTCTGTTTCTGGTGTGTGGTACCCTGTGTTTATTTGCTGTGGTTGGGTAATGGTGTGGGTGGTGAAACATCTCTAGGACTTGCACACCCAATTAAAAGTGTGGTACTATAGTAGTGTACCGAGGAGATGAAAAGCTCCACACCACCACCCAACCAAGGGAGAAATACAGTGCCCCTCTTTATTGACGACACCCCCATCAAGGCAGTCACCCCCGCTAAGGACGTAGTAAACGTTTTGAGGAACGCGAACCTAGGCATTGAAAATATTGACTGGTATGACGATAGTCTGCTGGCACTTGAAACCTGCACTACGGAGGGTGAATCAGATGCTTTCTGGGTTTGCTTTGAGACCCCTGAGAATGAATCTGATTCCCCGCGTACCCTGCTCTACATTGATGATGACGACGAAGTCTATGAGAATCAGGAAGTGGATGCCGAGGCGACTTACAAGCGTATTGGTCGTAAGATTCTGGAAGTGCTCGCTAAGCTGTAAGGCGGTAAGGGTGTAATAGTGGTGTGGTGGTAGGTCGTTTGCAGGCTTGCCGCCATGTCACCAAGTAACCCATTAAAACCATCCACACCTATAGTTGCAGGTAATGCGTATAGTGTGGTACTATAGTAGTGTACCGAGGAGATGAAAAGCTCCATATCACCACCCAACTAAGGGATAAAAATCATGCCCCTCTTTATCGACAAGACCCCCATTAAGGCATCTAGCGTCAATGACAAGATGGTGGACGCCTTGAGGAATGCAAATCTTGGCATCGAAGACATTGACTGGTATGACGATAAGCTACTAGGACTGAGCACCTGCACTAAGGAGCAGGAAGAAGATGCCCTCTGGATTTGCTTCGATACCCCTAGTGAAGATGGTGAATCTGTCCTTGCCGAGCTTTTTATTGACGATTTCGATGAGATTTACGACAATCAGGAGGCGGATGAAGATGTTACCCGTAACCGTATTGGTCGCAGGATTCTAGACTTCCTGGCAAGCCTGTAGAGCGGATTGAGTGGGAAGATGGTGGCAGTGAAGGATTTCTACGCTTTGCCGCCACTATCTTACTACTACCCATACTACCCACACCCATAGTTGCAGGCAATGCGTATAGTGTGGTACTATATAAGTGTGGTTGTTCTGGAGGTAGGAACCAGGGCCCCACCATCAACGAAACAAAGAACACCCTAGAAAGGAAGCCCTACATAACAATGAGTACCCACACCGTCCCTAAGAGCTACACCGCCGAATACATCGCCAAGCGAATCAGCGCTATGACCCGCCGAGACGAATACGCACACGTAGAAGTAAACAACACCACCACCAACGGCAACACCATCATTGCAAGCATCAACCACACCACTCTACATCTCACCCTAACCCCCGAAACCGACACCACCCAGCAGGTGACCATCACCCCACAGAAAGACCCCACCACCACTCCCGAACACGAAGCCCTCGAAGCCCTCGAAGCTCTCATCGAAGACATCGCAAACCACAGAGGCATCTAGCCTGCCACACCCCATAAGAAGGGGGTAAGATGTAACCGACCAAAAAACCGGAAGCACCTTACCCCCTTCAACCACACCCACCATCCCCCAAACACCCACCCGCCCAAAAGAGAAAGAACACACCCATGAGAATCCCCCTAGCACCCCACAGCCTCACCACCGGCGAAACCCTCCTACTCACCAACCCCCACACCGACACACTCGCCCTCTACACCATCACAAACCACGACCACCTCAATGGAACCTTCACCGCACAGCTCCTATGCACCAACCACATCACTCATACCCCCGAAACCATCAACGGAACCCTACACGGCGGCACCATCAAAACCCACCCCCAAACCCTCAACACCACCACACCCACCCCCATCGACCTCAACCCCAAAACCGGCGCCACAGTCTCAAACACCGAAACCACCCCACTCACCTACACCCACAACACCAACACGCTCACCACCTGGCACGTCACCCACCACCTCCCCGGCGGCGCACAACTCGTCACCAACCCCAACGGCGGCACCCGCCTACACCTCACCAACCACCTCCACCACGACATCACCACCCACTCACCCACCACCATCAACAGCTACACAGAAACCACCTTCTTCCTACCCCACTGGGCAACCGTACCAGTACCCACCCCCGTCGCCAACGCGCTCGCTGACCTGTACGCACACCCCGCATACGACCAGCTGACCCGCAAGCAAATCCAGCGCCCCGCCTGGGAAGACGACCTAGACGCGGCAACACTCACCCGCCGGTACTGGGCAACTATCGAGCCGGACACGTGGGAAGGGGAACCGTGGCACCGAACCCCCGCCGAGCACATCCATGACACCATCGACTACCTCGAAGAAATCAAAGACCTAGCAACCAGCACCGAACCCGAGACGGAATACAGCACGCCTCTACCTGCTGAGACAGCAACCCAACTCGCCCAACACATCGACGAGCTCATCAACACCCTCGAAGCCACCAAATACTACACCGACGAAGAGTACCGCTAAAGCCGAATAGACCCGCACATCCGACTCACCCAGATGTAGAACAACCTCTAAGTAATGGGGAATACACCAAGAGGAGTGACCTTACACCTGCAATAGGCATAAAGTCACTCCTCTTTTCGTATCGCTGAAGCCTACGCCTCACCCCAGCAGAGTTATGCTACTATATATACAGGCTCGCCTCCGGCAGGGGGAGAGTGGAATAAACGGATGCGCCGCCTCTCAGGTGGTCATCAAGACCAAACGCTCCACAGCGAGCGCCGGGTCACCGTAGGCGGGCACCGCCTACTCACCCCATGCAGGAAAGTGAATGCGATTCGAGCGGCTGGTAGGTATTGCGCCTTGCTAGGAAGCATTTTCCCCGCATATGTGGGGTTGAGCCTGTGGTGAGTTCATCACACCTCTTCTCCTTGCCTATACCCAGCATGTAGAGGTGACCCTATAGCTTACTGAAAATTCTCCCCAAAAAACACCCCAAGAGTTGCATGCGCAATTTTAAGTGTGGTACTATATTTACATGAGGTTGAGAGAAGCACTCAACCAGCAAACTACAAACCACCCATAGAAAGGGAAACCCATCATGGCAACCATCAACCCCGCAGACATCCTCATCACCAGCGACCACGTACTCCACGTCACCAACACCACCACTACTAAGACTCTCACCGGTGAGACCCTGACCGTCACCGCACGCACCGCCGAAGGCAAGACCATTACGGGAGCTATCGACCCTAACGACTCCTTCCGACACATCCCCAATGTCACCGAAATCGAGGCTGAGACCTACTTCGACATTGAGCGTCGCCGTGACGCAATCTACGGCGCAGTAGCCACCTATGGACTCGGCGGCGCACCCCGCGCATACCGAAACCACTGGTCAGACACCCCGCGCATCAACAAGCCCAGCGCCCCGTTCAGTATCCTCAACCCCGAGAGTGCAGAACCCACCCTCAGCTACCTGAACCGCACAGAAAAGGACCTCACCGACGCACACCAGTGGGTCATCAACAAGCGCACCGAATACATCGACGCACTCAGCCAGATGCTCACCGCATACAACAACAAGCCCACCTACACCGCACCCGAACCCACCAACCAGAGCGTCACCATCAGGAAGCGCACCTTCCATGTCGGACACATCTACGAACTCTCCTACCGGAACCCCGCCTACGGCTGGTTTGACCGTACTGTGTACGCCCGAGTAGACCGCGTCACCAAGACCCAGGCATACGTCACCTTCAGCGGCAACAAGACCGGCTACATCGCCACCAACCCCGGCGAGCGCTGGTACACCCTCAAGGCAGTCGTAGACGGCAAGGAATACTGGGTCGAAGGTTGCGAAGATTACCACGTAAAGGCTCTACCCACCGCTTCCTTCCAGGAAATCGAAACCTACCGCAAGAACCGCGCTAACCAGATTATCCCGGAAAATGAGCTCAAGAACATCTACCTTGAGCTCTTCGCAACCGGCGTACGACCCGCCTGCCTAGACTCCCGATACTTCATCGAGAAGGAAGTTGGTCACTGGTGGGGAACCTACGAGGAACGCCGTGCAAAGTCCCTCAATGAAATCTACAAGACGCTCTTCGACATCGAAAAGAGCCTACACCACATCCAGTGGGTGCGCTCACAGATTGCTGACTTCTACAAGGACGCTCAGTAGTCTCTAGCTAATAGTGAGGGGTGTAGGTGGTGGTTTCCGCCGCCGCCTACACCCCGCCGCTGTTTCTTTATTACTGAATTTGAAAGGATTTATTATGGATTACACTTCTGTTCGTCGTGGTGATGTGCTTGTCGATGAACCGTATGTTTACAAGGTTCTAGCCGTTAGCCCGGAGGGTCGTGCTCGTCTGCTTCGGGTCAATGGTGCTGTGGAGCTTGTAGACCTGACTAAGGAGGAGGCGTGGGAGCATGTTCCCGGTGTGTCTACTGCTGATTGGGTAGCGCTGTGTGAGCGTAGTCGTGCGGCGCAGACTGTCGGTGCCTTCCTGGGCGCTAATCATCCTAAGTCTCCTATCGGGGCACATAATGTCTGTTATGAGCTTCCTGAGCTTAGGGTTGGTCTTACGGTTGATTCTGTTCTGCGGGATGCTGTGGAGGCTCACCTGGATGATTATGAGGGTGCTGTGCGTGAGTCCCGTGCGTGGGTTGAGGCTCGACGGGTTATGTATCAGGAGGCGATGATGCCGCTCTTTGAGTCTGAGCCCAAGGATACGTTCACTATCGCCGAGGAGTTCGATAGTGGGAGGGGTTCTATCCGCCTCCGAGGATGGTCTTTCGTTGTGGGTCAGGTTATTCGCTTCAACTGCAATAAGGCAACTAATTCTGCTGGTCGTGGTCGTGGGTGGTTCCGTGTAGACCGTATTCGTGGCAACCGGGCATATGGGGTGCTTGATGATGGTTCTTCGGGTTATTTCTGTGTGGCTGATGATAGGGCTTGGGAGTATCCGCTTCAGCTGGTGACTGATGATGAGGTTTTCGATTGCTCGAATGAGATTGCGTATGCGCCGGTGAGTGACCCTGCGGAGGGTTTCGCGTACGCTAAGTATCAGGGTCTTATGCGTCATTATGGCATGTTGGGTGCTAAGGTCTACCAGAAGTTCTTCACGAATGCGAAGCGACCGGCGATGCTCACCGGACAGTTCCAGCGGCGCTACGAACTGCCCACCTTGGGTTCGTGGTTTCAGCGGAGTAACGAACCGTCCATCTATGTCGGCTCAATGCGTACCCCTCGTAACCTGAATGAAACCTATAACGTGGCTCTTCAGGAGATTGAGCAGGTAGAGAACCTTCTGTCCTGCACTGAGGTGGAGATTCGAGAGATTCGCAGTCTATTGGACACTCTGGAAGGCTAACCGTCACCGCCTCTATAGAAGCACCCCAAAGGTTATTGAAACTTTTGGGGTGTTTCTTTTTATCCACAACACACAGGGTTGCACGCATGGTTTTCAGTGTGATACTATATTTACATGAGGTTCCAAGAATGGAACTCCAAGAAACCCAACGCAAGGAGAAAAACATGTCAGAGAAGCCTCTGTCCCACGAGAGCATCAGCAAGCACTACGTCTTCTACAACAGCCTCAACCCCAACCCCGAAGACCCGAGCATCAAGAACGTCGTCAAGCGTGAGAACGAACTTCGCGAAGCAGGCTGGGTAGCAGTCCCCGGAACCTTCACCCTGGACGCACCCCAGCGAGAAATCGTCAAGGTTGAACCCCACGAGGAAACCGCAAAGCATCTAGCCCACCTCATCAAGTTCCTCGCCACCAAGCACCAGAAGAAGACCGGCACCCCCTACAAGCTGTACGCCAACCTCAACGTATGGGTAAACTCGGGAAGCAAGGACGACATCGGCGAACTCGGAATCGACACCACCTTCACCAGCGACCCCGAAGGCAAGAAGAAGATTGGCGTCTCAATGACCACCTACCTCGACGGCTCCTACGGAGGACTCGACCTGGAAGAATGGCTCAAGCTCGACGGCAAGACCTACCCCATCGGAACCCCTATCTGGAGCGACTGGGGCAAGGACCTCGACATCCTTATCGACCCCAAGCAGGGCGCATAGCCCACAGATAGAGATTGCCCCACATCTACCCAACGGAAGGTGTGGGGCAAACTTTTTTGAAAAACAACCACAATAGGACTTGCGTAATAGATTTTAAGTGTGATACTATATTTATATGAGGTTGAGAGAAACACTCCAACCAACAACTCACAAACCACCCAATAGAAAGGGAAAACCGATGACCACCACCCAGTACACCCCCGGCACCATCATCGTCCACGAAGACGAAGCCCACCGCATCCTCCAGATTAACGACAAGGGACACGCCCGCACCATCAGTGACACCGGCGACGCGGCTGTCATTGACACCAACACCCTCGACCCCGAAACCACCAAGGTCATCAAGGACGCATCCCCCGAAACTTGGGTGAACTACATTAGCAAGGCACGCACCGCCCGCCGCATCAACAAGGAAATCACCCGTAAGAAGTACAGCAACGAATTCTTCAACGCACTCGTAAGCTACCGCACGCACATGACCACCGAGGCAGTGCCTACTATTAGCCTCCTCAACGAAGCAACCACCCGAGAAGCTGTCCAGACCTACCTCGAAAACATCATCACCTCCATCACTATCGGCAAGAGCACTCTGGAGAACAAACACAAGAAGTTCTTGGCAACCGCAGTCGAAATCATGGAGAATGACCCTACGCCTGAAACCTCGATTCCTGAACCGGATGCAGGACACACCATCATCAAGGGTTATAAGTTCCGTATTGGTTGGCTGTACCGATTCGAGGTACACATCCACGCTGAGGACTACGCATACACTGGTGACTACGAGGAAGTGTACCGCTACGCAAAGGTCACCCGCGTAACCAAGACCCGCGCATACCTAACCTTTGAGGACGGCTCCGAGGGTCACGTCGCTTCCGCAGGCTCAAAGTCCTACGCTGACCTGACTGTAGCAATCGGCGAAGAAACCTACCCCGTGGACGGTCTCAAGGAATACCCTACCGACACCCTCGACGACATTCAGGAAAGTGTCACCTATGCCGAAAATCGTGCACATATCGCCAAGCAGATTAGCAGAACCTACGACACTCTTGTTCACGAGGTGATTGTAGAGGACCCCTTCTGGAAGGACATGTTCGCCACCTGGGGTGTTGGTGGACGTACTGCTGAATACGTAGTGTCTGATGCTATGAAGAACCTTTCCTACAGCATTAGCGCCGCCACCAAAGCAACTGGGCAGGTAATCATGCTACTTGACCTCCTGGCTACCTTCGACAGCGAATAAACCATAACAACATAAACCCCCATCAACCGTGGCGGGTACCCCATGCCTCTAACCATGCGGGTACCCGCCACCTTTTCTATGCCAGCGCACAAGTGATATGCCGTCACACGAACCATCTCATCGCCGCAAAGGGTGCAAACATGCTAACCCAGTTCAGTCAAACACGTTCCGGCTCCACAGGAAAAACATATTACGGAGCTACCACCGATACCGCATGGGTTACCGAATCGCCCCATCCCCACGAAGCAACCCAAATACACGCCCTCATCGAAAAACTCATTGATAACGGCTCATCATTTGCCGTAACCGTAGGAGCCTTGCGCTCAGCCCTGAAACAAGCGTCCGCCGGTGGTGTAGTGCTCGCGCAAAGTATCGACGAAGAAATAATCAAGTACCTCATTATTGGTAACGGTGCAATAGATGTAAACGGAACCGTTCACACAGCCGAAAATCAAACCTACGCAACAGGGATTATCCACACCCACGGATACACCACAAAAATTACTCTCCTCACTTCTGCTATCAAATCCTGCTATACCCCTAATGAGCCAATTGAGAGCCTACTCAAAAAGTTCACCCACACCGCAACACTCAACCCGCACGCTAAGGACTGCGGATACTCAATCCTAGTCCTGCAAATCTAAAGGAGAACCCCTGTGGCACACTTCATCCCCCTCAACGATTACAAGCTCAACATTGTCGAAGCACCCAGCACCTTCCGCCCGCCCTTCACCATCAGCGAGACTGGAGAAATCGCCGCCGCCGTCACCGGCGGTACCGCATACAACGGCACCGCTGTGCGCCTCGAAAGCATCGTCCTCGATAAGGAAACTGATACCGCCGTACTCGGCGTATCCCCCACCACCTTCTACGACCTGCTGGCAACCAACATTCTCTACACGGCACCGAGCGAAGCACTCGACGGCATCGTTACCGAGCACATCCGTGACCGCGCCGAGGCGTTCCGGGGCTCTCACGTCCCTGCTGGTGCTGAAATCCTTGATGATAAGCGATTTGCAAATGCGTTGGCTGTAAGCCTTATCGTTGAGGATATTGATGGGCGGCTTCTGCTGACTGAGCGTGCGGCTGACCTGGCAATCGGTGCAGGTCTCTACGGTGTGTCCGCCACCCGAGGAGTCACCATTGAGGATATTGACAGCGCACACCCCATCCTTGCCGCCATTACCAGCGGCTCCAGTGTTCCGTTCAATAAGGACAATTTCACCGTGCAGGGCATCTACTTCGGCGATAGCAAGAAACAGCCCGCACTCTTCTGCAAGACTGCCCTAGATTACTCGCTGGTTGGTGAAATCCCCGCCCCCGACGGCAAGAACACGAGCTACCTGCTTGTGAACAAGTCGAACCGGGAAACCCTGGACGAGCTCAAGGTCTCCGAAGCGGCACGAGCCCACCTGAACATGACCATTTAGCAACACGCATCTCAAGATAGGGGAGAGCCCCTATGATAGAGATGGAGGGGAATCACCGCCAGTAAATGCACCTTGCACTACTGGCTGGAGGTTCCCCTCCTTTTCTAAGTAAAAAGACTCTTCCCTAAAAACAACCCCGAAAATTTAAAGCGTGACACGATATTTATGTCAGCAGTAACCGGAACCTGCAAGTAAACACTCCATCTTTGGAGACAAGCCACCCCAAGAGGAAATAAACCAATGACCACCCTTAATGAAGTGAAGTACGACGAAGTCATCGCCGCCGCAATCAAGGTTTAGCGAGTACGAGCCGATGCTCTTGCCGTTGCAGGTGAGATTTCAGACTCTATCAAGCACCGTAATCAGCGTATGGACTCCGACCTGGTCAAGCTCCAGAAGCGCAACCCCAAGCTGACCACGCTCACCCCTAAAGTGAGCAACCATGAGCAGGAAATTACCGACCTGAAGCAGTCTCTGGAGTCTAAACGACTGTTGCTGATTTTGTAGATATTGCGTACACGCCTTAATATTGGCGGCATCAGCTACAATAGTAGTTCAATGGATACTGGATAGGAGGGCACATATGGCGAAGAATCAGACGTATAAGGCTTTTGTGGCTCGCCCTTCTTATGTTTTGGATTTGAGTGGCGAGGTGCTGGACACTGAGCTTGTCATGAGTCAGCTCGTGTCTGAGGCGCGGGGCATTTCTGCTTACGCAACCTTTGTTGTTCGTAATGACGTGAAACTTGGGTCTGCTCTGGCGTGCGTTACTGCGTCTGTTCCTGCTGAGGCGGGTCGTCAAGCTGGTGTTACTATGCCTGATTTTTTGGCGGCTGGTCGTACTGGTAGGTCACGTAAAGAGAAGTTGGTGCAGTATAACGTAGTCGCGTCGTATCGGTCGTGGCAGGAGCGTGTCAATGCCGTTGAGGGCACCTCAACCAAGTATCTGAGTCGAGGCTGGAAGCGCACCATGAACGCCTCAGCACCCACTTATGGGGAGGACTGCATCAATCTAGGCGCTGTTGATAAGCAGTATGCCCTAATTGAGAACGACCCATTTACTGACGGCGAAATCATCCTCAAAATGGTGGTTCGTGGGAGGCGGTATCGACTGATTTTCCGCTTTGACGCCACCCGCTTTCCCGAGGGGAAAGTGACCTTGCCGCTGGTGAAGGTCGAGAATGGGGTACCTGTTTTTATCTTCTCGGTCGTGACCGACAACCCTGTCATTCAGTTCTCAAGCGACTATGTCATCGGCGTGGATGTGGGTATCAATAACTATGCCACCGTTGCGGTTCGTAATACTGGAACGGGGAAAATCGCCTACCAGACAACGCTATCCCAGCGTGTCCATTCGCTGTGGAATTCTGTTCGCGCATCTGAGAAGCAGGTGCGTTCCTTGCGCAAGAAAGCGGCTGAACTGTTGTACCAGCGCCAGGCGCGCATGTCGGCGCTTGATGAGGCTCAGCTTCACCGTGAGGCGGCTTCCAGGAAGAAACGTGAGTTGGCGATTCTAGCCGCCCAAGAAATCGCCTACCTATCGCATGTTTGGGATAACGCGGTGGTTGCTGTTGAAGACCTCAGCTGGAATCGCAACACCATGCAAAACGGCAGATGGAATAGGGGCGCGTTCACCCAATGGCTCACCCACTACATCAGTCAGAATGGTGGGTGGGTTGTTGCCGTGAACGCGGCGAACACCTCGCAAATCTGCCATGCTTGCGGTGATGAGGTTGAGCACCCTGAGCATAAGGTATCCGTTTGTGCCAAGCACGGTGCAATGGATAGGGACGTGAACGCCGCCGCAAACATCGCCGCGCGCGCCGTGGCAAGGGTCGAAAAAGCCAGAAAGACACGCTCAAAAAACCGGAAACTCCAACCCCAAGCACCACTCAAAACCCCTACTGCTAGGGATTCTTTGAAATACCCCGGCAGGGACAGGACGAAACACGCTCCTACGCCAAAAAGGAAGAACCACCCCCGAAATGCTAAGGAGGTGATTCTTCCTTCTTCTAGCCCCGCTAGGGTTATTGTGACCAGGGTACTAGCGGACTGTGGTGCATACGGTACCACGGAGACCGATACGGCGGCTATCAACCAGGACTATATATCCCACGAATGTAGGTATGTAGCCTTAATTGATACTCTCTTGCTTACCCGCTAGGTCAGACCCTGAATCATGTGGGAGAAATGTGCTCTAAGGCTATCAACGGCGACGAAGAGGGTGTCCGATACGTAAATAATGCTGATGTTAGCGGTATTCTCAAGTCGAAGTTCATCAACCTCATTGATGAGAAGTGTGCGGAGTGGAAGGAAATGATGCTTCTGTCCGACATGTAAACGCTTAGAAGTGAGACCCTTGATGTGCATGTGCGTACGTCTAGGGTCTTTTTTCATTCATTGCGGCGGGTCTCTTACGGCAAGTCGCCGCTGGGAAGGTTCTCATGGTGGTAAAATCTTAGTATGGCAAAGCACCACATTATCGGCTACAGACAGGCGGTGATGGGAGCTTTGCTGTACTGAAACACCACAACACACTTACGAAGAAGGTGAAGCTATGGCGGCTTCGGGCAAGAAGAATGAACGGCGCTTCCACATTAACGGGGTGGGTGAGCGGGAAGATTTTTCTGCACGCCTTGAAGCAATCGAGGATGTCGTCTCGTGTGAGATGACCCATCAGGGATACACTCGCACGGAATGCTCTGTTGAGGTTCGTGTTCCTTCGGGGGATATTGAACTTTTCACCCTCAAGGTGGGTGCGCCGTTTCATGGGCGCTGTTCGGCAACCCTAGTTCGCACGGAGGGGGTTAGTGACCAGGAGCTCGAATGGGTGCACGACCTGCTGGGTAAGCACCTGAACACCAGCCCGCAGTTCAAACCGGGGCACCTGTCGGGGCGCTACCCGACCGGAACTCAAGGATGCGCACTGTAAGCCACCTCAATCACCAAAAAGCGTACCAATCTTAGATAAATCCCCTGGGGAAAATCCAAGATTGGTACGCTTTTATCTGTTTCCGGGATGCTTTGAATCAAGGTGCCACACTCAGCCGCAATATTACATGCCACGCATAAAGTGCGGTACTATAAGGGTGTCCTTATTAGGTTTTACAGGCACTAACGCCGCAGTAATGAAACCCCTGAAATAAACCGCGCACCGCGAGCGCCCTACCCACCTTGTGAAGGAGAGAGAAATTATGTTGGATGACCGTGTTTTGTTCCCTGTTGAGGGTTCTTTGGAGCCGGATGCTAATAATGTTGCTGGTATTCGTCGCCGTTTCCTGGAGCGGGGCGTTGGTGCTGGTGATGTGTTGGTTGTGACTAATACTTATCGTCCGGGTGGTTATGCTGACCATGAGGGTAAGTGTATGGATGTTTTTGCGTTTGGGCGGAAGTTTCTTGTTAATGCTGATGCGGTGTTTACTGTTGAGGAGGTGGAGGATGCTGGCTCTGAGATTGTGTTGAGTGTGGTGGAGTATCCGGTGGGGGTGGAGCATCGTGTTGTGGTGAGGGATGTTGAGGGTTATGCTTTGGCGGATGTGGTTATTGTGGGTGTGGATGGGGTGTATTATCATTCGCCGTTGGGGTCTGTGGTGGGTAAGCGTTTTGTGCATGTTTCTCGTGCTGAGGTTGGTTTGGTTGGGTTGGTGCAAGATGTGTGGGGTGTGCAGGAGGAGGTGGCTCAGACGGTGAATCGTTGTTTGCCTGTGGTGCGGGGTGGTTTGTTGTCGCCTGGTCGTGATTTGAAGCTTAGTATGGTGAATGGCTGTGAAGAGGTGGCTGTCCGGGGTGAGGGTCTTGTTGGTCGTCTTGGGGAGCGTGTGTGTGAGGGGTACGGTGCTGTGCTGAAGCGTATGGAGTGGGAGTTGGGGGTTTACCGTAGGTATGTGGGTGCGGTGGGGGTGGTGTCTGGGGGTGATTGGGGTGTTCCCCCTGTCGTGGGTGAGGTGGGGTGTGTTTTGGCTCTTCCTGATGGAACTACGGTGTGTGTGGGTGAGTTTGTGGCGACGCGGCTTGATTACTATAAGAGCCGTGGTAGGTATTTGCCGTCTACGGAGCCGCGCCATGTTTTTGTTTCTCGTGTTGATGGTATCGACATGGAGGAGCAATCGGCGTCCCTTGTTTTTGATACGGGTGATTGTGGGACTCTTACTTTTGACGAGGAGGGTACGGCAACCATCTGTTATGAGGGGCGAACCTATCGGCTTCGTACGCCTGTGACTGTGGCGCGTGGTGCAAGTTTCGGTGAGGCTAATCGGTATGCCTCTGCCGCTTATGTGGCTGAGTCACGTAAGACTCACCTCGCTAATCTTGCTGACGACCATTTCACCCGCAATATTGATGGTGACCTACCTATCCCGCCGGAAGTCACCGAATACCTCCATTGCCTGCGCACCCTCAACAACCCCGAGGGCGCCTACAAGAAGGCTCGTAAAGCAGTCCTTGCCGCTAAGCGCACCCAACTGGAGCAGGTCGCCAACAGCCCCGAGGTGACCCGCTGGCGTGAACTCTGGGACAACTACACCACCCACCTCGCCGCCGCCCAGGAAGCACTCAACGCATAATAACCCGCCCCGTGCAGGCACACGCTAAAAGAGGAGGGGGTGGGGTGTAGGTGGTATCGAAATTCCGCCTGCACCACACTCCCTCTTTTAGTCCAACCAGCATTACACACATAAACTTTAGTGTGGTATTATAGCTTTAGTGGGTGAGTAGCGATAACCACCCGACGCAACCCCACCAAACCACCTACCGAAAGGAAAACCACCATGTACCCCATGAACCACACCCTCAACCCCTCAACCCTAAAGCACCACCTCCAAGAACTAATCCCCGGCGCTCGCGTAGAAATCACCAAGCGGCACAAAGGCAACATTGAAGCTGAATGCACCATCAACGGTGACATGTACCGAATCACCCTCACCAAAGTTACCGGCGGCTACACCACCCGCGTCGAAACCCCAACCGTGTGGGCTGAAAACGACTTCGACTACGAATCGGAAGAACAGATGCACAGCCGCAACCGGGATAAGATTAACACCACCGTCAAAGACCTACTCACCAAGTAATACCACCCCGCAGAAAGGGAAACCCAACATGTACTCCGCTGAACCTCCGTACCCCCTTGGAACCTTCATCTACCGTGACAGCGTCAAACCCCACCTTGAAAAGAGTATCCCCGGCGCCCGCGTAGAAATCATCAACCGCCACAAGCAAGGCATCATCGAAGCGACCTGCACCATCAACGGTGACATGTACCGAATCACCCTCACCAAAGTTACCGGCGGCTACACCTGCCACATCAAAACCCTAACCACCACCGGCGAAACCGACACCGAAGCCGAAGAACAAACCCACACCACCAACCACAACAAAATCATCAACGCCCTCACCCAGCTACTCAACTAGTAACACAGAAAAGAGCAACAGCCCTATAGTAGGCGAGCGCCTGCTATAGGGGGGTTACAGGAAGGAACCCCACCAATGGACTTTTACACACTCGCCCTCGGAACCATCACGATTTGGATTATACTAACCCTCATCGACCGTTGGGTACGCCGCCGCGTCCAGAAGAAACCGGACGGGCACCTCGCCAAATTCTGCACCAAATTCTTCCACACTGAGGAAGAAAACACCCCCACCGGCGAGCAGTGGGTCACCAGCGGCAAAGCGTACACGTTCGCATTCGAGGGTATCGTATCTGGTATTTCAGCGTTTCACCTTGCCGGGTACCGTACCGACAAGTTCTTCCACGCACTTTTGCATGCGCTCGCTGGTGAGAGTGAGACAGTAGAGGGTGCCACAGGCGAACAGGTGCAGTTGTGGCGTGCCGCAACGATTCTTACCGATACTGATTTCAACGTCCCCATTCCCATTCAGGAACTCGCAAAACGGGCAGAAGCATGCCCCGCAGAATTGGCGGCATACAAGGCGGCGGCGAAGAAATGCTACGAGTCGCTGATGGTATGGAACACCTTCGGCGAAGGTGAACTGGAAGCGCTACAGGCGGCACGCCGTGATTTGGTGAACGCAATAACCTACACGTTCCTGCCGAAGGTAGACGAAATCTCAGTCGAGCAAGCTACCACCACCAACTAACCCCACCGCCGCGAAGAAAGGAAAAGGTGACACCCCATGACTAAGCATGCCACCATCTCATTCCGCACCTACAAGAACCACCACCTCACCGAACGCATGCTCCACAACAAAATGCGAGCAGGTGACCTCGGCGACCTATCACTCACCCTGGAGACAATATGCGGTAGCTATCACCATAAGGAAGCGGGTGTCCTTGTATCACCCACTGGAGTTAGGGCGGGGATTCTGCACCGAGTCAGTGAAATACCGGCGGGGGTGCAGGAAGGGGTACCGCTTCCTGTTGAACTGATTGACTACAACATGAAAGATGACACTTGGTTGTTTACGGTGAGTGTTTAGGCGCTCGCTTCCTGTGTGGGTGGGGGTGGAATTTGGTAATCTTGAGACGTACCAAGTGACGTATCGACTCAAGAGCGCCGGGTTTCACCTCCTTTTCTTTTTTGTGGGTGACACACCCACAACACCAAGAGTTGCACACGCTCTTAAAAGTGTGGTACCATAGTTTTATGAGGTTGAGAGAAACGCTCCAGCCCGCCACTACCACCCATTGAAAGGGAAAACAGCTATGATTCGTGCACGCTACATTGAGAACGAAGACCAGTTCATCAACGCATACAAGACCATCAACCCGAACCACCACCCCGCCGTCACCCTGCACCTGAACAACGACAACATCGTCCTGACCAGTGTTATCAACGAAGACGGCGACACCATCCACCACATGAAGCGTATGGGTCTTCCTGCGAACCGTGAACAGCAGGTGCAGGAACTGAACCAGCTCGCCGAAACCCTCAACCAGGAAGCAGGCGCACAGTTCACCCTCAACACCTCCGCTGACACCGGACACATCCTCACCGACGGCTACGTAGACGCAAACTACCACCCCGGCGCAGGCAACCCCAACGCCGAATACATCACCGTATGGGTACACCCCGAACGCTACGCAAACTTCAACCAGGCAGAACGCAACCTCACCGAAGCCCTCACCAACGGCGAAATCACCGTGGACATCACCACCAAGGACGGGCACGGATACTGGGGCACCGTACCCACCCACACCTTCACCCACAACGGATACCGATACTTCGTCGAACCCCACAACCCCAACACCTTCAAGGAAGGAACCTACACCCTCACCGGCGCAAACATCATCAACACCCACACCACCCGACCCATCGACGCAGGACGCATGAACATTATCGCAACTCCCGCAGAATAACAAACCAAACCCCAAAGCCCGGCGCCCCAACACAGGGGCGCCGGGCACACCCACACCCACAAGGAAAAAATTCGAATGACTATCACCCCCACCGAACACCACCACCTCCACAACACCGCACACGACATCACCACCGAAAACCACCACACCATCACCCAAAACCCCCACCAAACCATCCACGCTATCCAACGCATCATCACCGACCGCATCACCCAAGAACGAAACCACACGCACCACACCATCACCACCGCCACCCAAAAAATCCTCAACACCCCCACCCCGCCCACCGCGCCGAAACCCCAGCACACCCCCGAGCCTCAAGCACCCACCCTCACCACACCCGGCACCAAACACCAACCCCCACAAACCATCCACGACGGAACCTACATCACCCTAACCACCAACAACAACCCACCCGCCCTCTACAAAACCACCGGAACCACACCCACCACCACACACCTACTCACCACCACCAACGAATACTACGCAACCCTCACCATCACAACCCACCCCAAAAAAGGAACCCACACACTCCACCTCACCAACATCACAGGCACGCACACCTACCACAAACACCCCACCATCACACCCACCGGAACCACCAACTACAACGAAGCGCGAGCGCTCGCACCCATCATCCAGGCACACGCCGCCGTCACCGTGGCGCTCACTGACCACCTGCGGGCTGTCCGTAAGGAAAGGAAGAAGACCGACACCCCCGCATGCAGAGACGCGCTCAAAGCCTACATGAGGACTCTCAATGCTTGCTTGACCACCGGCAACCTTGATACCCTGCAAGAAGGCACACGCCACGCCCTAGAGCTTCTACCCTCAGATGCGCATATTAGGGAGCTTGCCCAAGCGCTAGGCGACATACTCCGAGCACGCTACATGAGCTCGAACGACTCTTCACAACAGGAGGCATAATGCACACCCCCACCTACGGCACAGGCTCCATTGACTACACCGTCGGTTCGCCTTTGGAGCTGGTGACCCTCTATGAGCACCTTTACGAAACTGGTCAGCTCCCCGCCCGGCTCGACAGCAAGCACTACAGCGCACCCTCACGCCTCGCATGGTACAGGTACCACCCGGACATTAAGAGCAACCCGCAGAAAGTTGAGTACCGGCTGACCCTCAGCATCTATCCGACTAACCAGCCTGCAACACATATTTCTGAGACCACTGAAGGGGCTTGTACGCCGTCGCCGGAGGCACTGCACCGCATGATTCAGAACGCCGCACACCGCCTCAACGAGACGGGGTTGTGCCATTTCGTGCAGGTGACCAACCCCTCCCTGCGTGAAGAGCTTTACCCGGTACACCGTGCAAGCTTCGAGGCGAAATACATTTACGCTGACGCACGCACGCACCCCGAAATCACCAACCCTACACACCACTAACCCATAAGGAGGGGAACCCGCCCTTGATACCCAACCCCGTACCCCCGAACGAACACCACATGATGCTTTTCTGGGTAGCCTACACCCTCCCCGCCCTCATAACCATCATGAACCTCCTCTACACCAAAAAGACAATCAAACGCCTCAACACACGGGGAGAAGAACTGCTCACCGACCCCAACTACAAACCGTGGGGTGCGCCCCGAGCACCTGAAACTCGAACAATTTCCTGGCTGTACGCAGACCTATTCTCAGGCAAAACATGCATCCCAGTCATCATCTGGTACTACCAGACCACAGTAAGCCTCACCACCCTCACCACCCTCGACCCCGCCCTGATAAGCGCCGCACTCGGGCTAACCAGCACAGCAATATACCTACTCCTCAAACGTGGAGCACTCAACAAATGCGCCGTGCCCACGCTGAAGAGAATCGGGTGGGGCACCCTCACCTGCCACGCTGTAGCGCTCGCTGTCTTTGGCGTGCTGGTAGCTACAGGTGTGTTCGTCTAAAAGGCGGTACAATGTCTATGACACCTCTACAGAAAATTGAAAGGAAACATTCACTGTGACTCATGAAGTTAAGGCTGTCGCCAACCCTGACCCGGAACTGGGTACCTCTTTCCTCGCCGCTGTCGCCCCTATTGAGGGTGCACGGGAGGTGGACTTGCTTCGCATGGCGGCGTCCGCTCATTCGTTCGCACCGTATGGTGATGAGAAGGGCGTGCTCTGCTTCTACACGCACGACGACACCCTGCTGTGCTACCCGCACATCAACCCTGACACCGGCAAAGCCACCCGCTACACGCCCATCACCGTAAAGATTCCTGGTCACGCACGCAAAGCACAGTACATGTGCGACTGGCTCAAACGCACCAACCAGCGGGCACCTATCCGACTTGAAAGCACTGAACTGCTCGACGAGAAGAAGCGCATCCGCCTAACCTACCTCGGTACCGAAGGCATGCTGAACGACTTCCCCACCTACAGCCGCTTCTAGCTATAGTTGAGCACACGTAACCCCCTATGACCCACTTATCCTGCTGGGTTATAGGGGGTTACACTATATGTAAGTACTGAAACAAAAAAGAAAGGCGACACCCATATGACGCAATTCAACCTCAACCAACTAGAACTCTTCGAAACACCCGTCCGCAACCTCCCCGACAGCAAAACAGACACAATCCTGCGATTCAAAGGCGTGAAGACCCTGCATGAGCTTCGGGCGGCACTCCACACGAACTATGCCCGGAAAGGCTTGAAGCTTTTCCTATATGCGGAACCCACAGACACCGAATACGCAGTAGGAGTCACACCGCAAGTAAGATTCGATGTGCACGTAGCGGTACCCTGCCTCTCCGGTGCCCACAAGTCCACTGTCCGATACCTACCACTCAACGAGGTCGTCCATCCGCGTATTGTCGAGCATGTTACGGTTGAGGACTTGACGACGGCTGAAAAAGACACACTTCTACTCATCGAAACACCCACCCGCATTGGGGAATACGTTACTGCACGCAAGCGCCTACTCAAAACCCTCGGACTATCCCAAATGCAAGTACTGGAAGCACCTAACCCTGCCGGACTGACATTCGATAAGTTGGAGGTCCCACTCACCACCTACCTCAAGAACTGCACAAACAATAAATAGTGTGATACCATAATGTTATGAGGGGTTGAGAAACCACACCCCACCACCAACAAACCACCCGCAGAAAGGGAAAACCAATGACCACCATCACCAACAAACTGCGCACCCAAGCCGCACAAACCCACGCCAAACTCATCGCCGCAACCACCAACGCCTACAACGCAATCGCGGCAATCGGCACCACCACCCTCAACATCCAAGAATCAATGCTCCTACTGACCATCAACAACAAGGAAGAACTCAACCTCCCCGCGCGCTCGCAAAAGGAAACCCGTCACGACGCAATCCTTAACGCGTACAGCTCCGTTCATGGGCATATGCACTACTTCCCCCGAGCAGTGGCAGTCAATATCGCTAAGGGTGATGCAGAAGCAATCCAGGACCTCATCAAGGGCGCTGAAGAAGCAGTCAGCCACGCTAACGACACCATCAAGGCACTCACCAACAACTAGCTCTCGAAGGAACCTTGCACATGACCACCAACCCCCTCACCCCCGCTGAGCAGAAAATCCTCCTCATCGAAAGCAAGAAATTCCGACACCAAGGCAACAAGGAGCGTCGCATCTACGAAGCGGGATTCACGCCTATCGCGTACTACCAAAAACTCAACGCCATGCTCGATGACGAAAGAATCTACAAAGCCGCACCCGAACTCATTACCGCACTACGCAAGAAACGTGCTGAAGGATAATCCGATACCCGCCCCTAGCACCCCGCACCAGAACTGGCATGCGGGGTGCCTCACCCACTCAGACATGGAACTACTTTTCCCCATCTTCTTCTTCGCAATCATCCACCTCTACCACAAGGCATAACCGACATAAAATAGCCAGTGTGCTACTATTTATCCACAGTCAAGAAAGGAACGACTATGGCAACCACCATCTACAACCCTCCGGCAACCCGCCCGAGCATCAACACCATCAAATCTGCACTCGAAGGCAACCCAACCCACCTCGTTGCATTTAGCAAGAACGTCACCCTCGCCAACCCCGAGGTGATGGTGTTCAGTATCCTTGCCCACAACTCCCGTTTCATCGTGCTCTCTGACGCGACGGCACCTGCAACCCATCGACTGATGTGGGAGCCCACGCGCAACGGTCTCAAGCCGCTGATTCATGCTCTAGATGGTGCTGGTCATGGGTTCGAGGTTGGCGCATTGCTCCTCACCAATAACCCGCAGAGCTACAATCAGCTCAGCGACCTCATGAGTGAGATTCATGCTTCCCTAGCGGCACAGCCTATCGACGTTGAATCCCTCAACACTGCCCTCAACACACCTATCCGCGAAACCAGCGTTGAAGGTATTATCGACAGCCTGACAAGCATCGTTCATGGTTTCTGGAAGACCACTGAGCGCACCCTCAGCAAGGGGCACGCCGCCGCCCACGACACCTACCACCGCATCCTCAAAGCACGCATCAATAAGACGCTGAACCTCAACAGCATCACCGTACCGAACGAAGATTACTCTGCCGCAACGGTCGGAAATATCCACATGGTGCGTGGAGACACACTCCATCTGACTGGGCTGGGCATGCCTTCTGACGATTTGTATATGGTCTACCGATTCCAGGAAGACCCCGACACGGGCACGGTTTCTGCCCTAGTATTCAAGGGCACCCCGAGTAACACTATCGCTGGAACCGTCACTTACATTGAGCAAGCTGAAGCCTACGTCTACCGTGACAAGCTGAACGGTACCGTGAACCTTCTGTATTCGGTCGAGGTCATCCCTATAGACACCAATGAGGATGCACTGCACCTTCTTGGTGGTGCGTACAGCTTCTACAAGGGTGCACAGGAACTTACCGGAAAGCTCCTTGACAGCTATGACTCTGACCAGCGTATCCCCACTGAGGCGAAAGCACCACTCCGTAAGCTTATCCGGCACTCCCTGGATGAGTATGTGTGCCCGCCTGACGGCGACGACTACGTCGAGTACATGATTGACCAGCACTACACCCCGACCTCCATCTTCTACGGGTACAGCACCTACACGCTCAACAAGCGCAAGGTCACCACGCTACTATCCACCGCACGCAAGCTCGCAACCGTATAACCCCAAAGGAGTCACACTTCTTGTATTTCCCCGAATCCACCTTTCAAGAGCAGTGGGTTACTGACACCCTACTCAATGGAACCCCGCACGACGTCCAGTGGAGCATCCAACCTACACCCGGCAGAAAGCCGACCCTCACGGTCACCTGCACGAATCAGGTAGGCAGGACAGAAACTCAAGAGCTTCACGTTCAGCCGTCCCCTGCGGGTGGCTTCGGTCGCCACATGGACGTCTTGCAGAGCTTCATCAACAGCAACCCTGAAGACGCTAAGGACGGCTCTACCTGGGCGCCCTCTGCACGCCCCACCACCCACAGCGGCATGCAGACTCTTCTTCGCACAACTAACCCACCCAGATACACTGTCACCCTGCGTATCTGGAATCAGGAACCTACAGGGATTAGCACCGGTACCCTAAGACCTTTTACCAGCTGGGTTCTCACCACCCAAGCAACCCACGCCAAAATCCTCCCCACACCCCCTGGAACCCTACCGACAGCAACACTCACCAGTAGTCAGACCGGCGATATTGTGAACAGCCCCTACCAGTGGCTCTCTCACACCGCCAAAGTGGACGACACCCTCCAACCGAAATTGAACACCCTAGAAAGTGTCAAACTGGAATACGCAACAGCCACATACGTGTACACCCCCGACAGGAAAAACATCAAATACGTGGACTACATCATCCCCGTAGATAACCTGTAACCCTCATGGTGCTACCTGGAATCTTCACCAGGTAGCACCATTATTACTTACGCAAACACAGAAAGTGTGGTATGATATATTTATCGACCGAAAAAGCGGTCAAACACCCAACCCTAGAAAAGGAAAAAACACCATGCCCCTCGCAAGCACCCCCGACAACGAAACCATCGCAAACCTGCTCGCACTCCTCATCCCCGCAAGCAAACTAGCCATGTTCGCCTTCACCACCCTCATCGCACACTACACCCGAGGTCTCCACACCGACCTCCCCAAAGCCCAAAAATACCTCAAACTCAACAAAGACCAGTACGTAGCCCTGAACCTTCTCTACCTGTTCATCATCGTCACCTCCACCTTCTCCAGCATCTGCTTCGCCTGCTCTTTCCTCTACCCCTAAACCCCAATAACCGCCACTGAGGAACCTGCACCCACCCTACGGAGCAGGTTCCTCAGTGGCACCCAGAACAAGACACCCGACGGCAGTAAGCCCGCCACCAAACACCAAGGAGACAAAACAATGCAGTCCCAATACACCGCATGGATTACGACCCTATTCGTCACCGGATGCATCTTCACCACCATCTACCTACTCGTCATCCCCGCAACCGCTATCGGAATCAAACTATGGCACAAGAAAACAGGCAAAGACATCCCCTGCCCTGACTTCTGGGAGTACGCAGTCCTCGCCGTCGGTCTCACCCTCATCGTAGGAACCATCACCCTCTTCATCCTCTTCTTCACCACCGGCGACGGATTATTCCTCGCGCTAGGATGCGCCTCCACCATCGGAATGGGACTAATCCTCTTCCATTGGCGAGACCTCCGCGACGGCGAACTCACCATCTACTTCAAAGTAACCACCGGCGGCATCGGCATCATCGCAACCCTAACAGTCATAACCATCCTCACCGCAACCGCTGACAGCCTCAAAACAAACCGAGAAACAGAAAATGCCGCATACAACCAAACCATCACCTACCACATAGACGCCAACAACCACCCGCTCGAAGGAGAAACCCGCACCTACCCCATCACCAGCCTCCGAACCAACCGACAAGGCACCAGCTACAGCTGGATAGAACGCACCAAAGACGGAACCCTCACCACCCGCACCATCCAAAAAGTATCCGACGAACAATACGAACTCACCATCAAAGACGACCTACCCACAACCGACACGGAACCGCAAGTAGAACGCACCATCGAATACCAGGTCAAAGGTGAAGAAGTAGCCGCCGGTAAAAAACCATGCACCGAAAAATACAGCAGAGGCGACCTCGGCATCCTACCCACCTGCAATACCAACGACCCCAACAAATCAGAAACACGATTCATAAAAACACAAACCACCATCCACATCCCCGCCGGTAGCGCCGACAAAACAATCACCATAACCAGCGAATAACCACAAACAAGAGCCGCCCACAAGGAAACACAACCCTTGCAGGCGGCTCTTCCACAACCACACGCAACTCGAACCCAAGGACAAACAACCCGCCCCAGGCGCCCCCCTACACTAAGAAGCGCTCGCACCCTGTAGGGGTAACCCTTTTGCAATCTGCTATTCAAAACAATATGGAAACCATAGTGCAATTACTCGGTGTTGGGGTGACGGTAGGGCTGTGCTTTGTAGGAGTCGCCAACCTGACCTGGATTAAAATCATCTCCCTATACACAGCCGCTCTCACGCTCACGCAGAATATACTTCTACAGCAACACGCGGTGACCGCCATGTACACCATCAATACCGCGTACTATCTGATTGCTTTGTTCGAGGATAAATATCCGGCGCTCAAAACCCCTACGCTTAGATACGGTGCTCCCGCACTAGCAATCGCCACAGCCGCCACCACAAACTACATCCTGCTCCAGCAACCCGTCACCTCACCTGCGACACTTGCAATACTTGGAGCAACTACTGGACTCCTCATGGTCAAAACCAGCAAATACCTCACGCTCAAAGCTCTCACCGCAACTAACGCAATCATATGGAGCTTGTATTGCATCACGATTGGCGCCTACACGAACATTGTGGGAAACATTGTCATCCTCATTGGCGTACTCCTCACCACTGCACACTATTTCAAGAATGTGAGACAAGAAAACCTGCTATAATCAACTCAGGAAAAATTAAGCTTGCAACGGCATCGCAAGCTACAACGTCACCAGCAGAACGCACAGCGCCGCGGAACGTTGGCAGGGACCACCCTGATTCACAGCCCCCTTGCATCTTAGATGGAGGGGGATTAGCTGTACCTAGACCCACGAAAGGAAACTCAACATGCAGGAAGAAACTAGCTACATCCAGCCTGGAGACCTGCTCCTCATCAACCTCCCCAACCCATTCAGCATCTACGCGCAAACCTACCAAGTAACTGAAAGTAACACCACCAACTTCACCCTCCAAAAAACTACACATAACAGCCCCCGCACCTTCGTTTCTGAAGATATTCCTGACATCATCACCGGAACCCACCGGGGCGGTGGCAAGGAATACCTACATGTCCCCGGTGCGACCATCATTGCATACCTCCACGACCCCTGTGATACGGATACCGTGCACCTGGAGCACAATAACCCCTACATCAAGAATTCTTTCGGCTACCACACCTACCGCCCCAATCAACCTGTGCTCATCATCCCCCGAGCCAAAGAAGTCCCGAAGCTCGACACCGTCAAAAACGTCTGGGAAGAAGGCGTCACCCTCCATAATTCGCGTGACATCTACCTCGACCATAACGTCTACCTTTCCTACATGGAAGAACCTGATAACGGCGCATACGGGAGGCTCATCTACGGACTAGACCATACTGCCAACATTATCCCCCTCACCGATGAAACGCATCAGGCGATTAAGTACATTCTGGATTCGGGGTCAATCACCGAGATGACCGCTAATGTGGAAGAGCTTATTGACCTATCCTTCAATCTTGGTGCAGAGGGAACGGATGGGTACCTATCCGTTAAGGCGTTCAATAATCAGCTCGACAGGGTTGATTCAACGCTTCAGGCTCTTATTTCTTCCATTCAGCGCCTCCAGTACGACGTACAAGCGTGCCGCAACATGCTAAACTGAAATAGTTAGAAGAAGATTCATAAGGAGAACCACAATGATTTTAAGTCCTTACCGTCGCCCTGAAGACATTAGCACCGGCGACACCGTCCTAGTCGTAAACCAGGGGCATAACACCAACCGGCTCTACTGCACCGTTGTTGAAATTACCTCCAACGACAATGGTTCTTACGGAGGAACCATTATCTACCCTGGCTCTTGGGCTGGTGAGCCTGTCTTCATCAACAGTAACTCTAGCCAGTCTGAATGGTCGCTAGACTATTCCTTCTCCCGTCACATCCATAAGAACCCGCGTGAAGATTTCCGTGATGACGTTTGCCAGGTGTACCCCTTGGGCTCTCCTATCCGTGAACGAGAGGAACCGAACCAGATTGAAATTGCCCCTGGTAGCCCTGTGTGGCTTGCTGTAGAGGGCAGTGGATGTCGTAGTGTGAACGTCAAGTCCGCCTTCAAAGACCTGTTCTTCCTCGAAGGAATGGATAATTACCTCTTCATTCGCGGTGAGCTGGATGATGTCTTGGATGAGGATTTTGGACTGCTCACCAAGTGGAATGAGCGGTATGTCCCGAATGGTATCGTTCCTATCTCTCAGCGGCTTGGAGAAGTCCTACAGCAGACCCCTTGGTCTGCTATTTCCGATGCTATCAAGTGTCTGCGAGATGCCGGTGATGTATCTGCTGAAGATGAAGAGCTGTTTGAGGAGCTTGACGACCTTTTTGGTCTTGGTCAGCCCACTTTCCTTCAGGACGTTATCGACCTGGGGGTAGTTGATGATGAACCCGTGACTGACACCGATTTGGCTGATATTTATCGTCAGAACCTTATCTACGTAGCAGACACTGGACACGTAGATATTGATATTGCTATGCAGTCTTCCACTGATACCCTGGATAACTTCGTCACCTCGACCAAGTAAACATTCAAAGGCACCCCTCTGCAATGTTCCAAGCATCGCGAAGGGGTGCCTTTGTCGTAGAACAAGGCGGATTGCATGCTTAGCAGGTGGTGTGGTACGCTTGTGGTATTGGCAGGAGTTGAGCCGGGTTTCCGGCTTCCAGCCAGCAAATATAACTTCAGAGAGAAAAGGATGAAATCATGAGCGAAGTTACCGCAGATAACCTTGAATTTGATGCAGTCATCGAGGGTGAGAATCTTACCCCCGAGCAGTTCAAGCGCTTCATTGAAGACGAAGAATCTGTTGAAGTGACCGGTATCCGCGTTACCAGCAAGGTCATCAAGCACAACCCCGGCAAGGAAATTGACCGCCTGGCAATCTTTACGCTTGCCACTGAGGGTGTGGAGCCCATCGAGGTTGAGGTTGGTGCCTTGACTGAGTTCGAGTATGAAGCCATGAAGATTATTGCTGACAACCCGAAGCACGGCTTCGAAATGTACAACGGCAACCGTGAAGGCGATAAGCTGTACATCAAGCTTGAGCTGGTTGGTGACCGCGTCCCTGTGATTGAGATGTAAGCTCACGCCCCAAAAGAAGACCCTACCGGATTCCTCATCGGAGCCTGGTAGGGTCTTCTTTTTACCACAAGGTTTTTCGTTTTGCGCAACTAAATATAAGTGTGATACTATATTTGTGGCTGGCGAAGATGAGCCAGCGAAATTACAACTCCTGAAAGGAAATACAATGACCACTATCAACGAGCGAAACCTCGAATACTTCGACCTCATGCACAAGCGAGAGTACCGCAACGCAAACGTGCGCCTCGTGTGCCAGAACGACCTTGGAAATGTCTGGAGCATCTACGGCACCGTCCTATCCGCAAATGACCAGTGGGTCACCGTCAAGAAGAAGGACGGACAAACCTACTACTTCGCCGCACCCAAGGTGAACCCGTTCATCGCAGAGCCCCAGGAAATTCACGGGGCAAACCACTACCTGACCGTCATGGGCGGTGTTGCAGGTAAGTACAGCCCCTTCAACGTCAAGTACGTCCAGCTCGACACTAGCAACCCCAAGCGTGAGCTCACCCGTGTAACTGACATTGAGGAATACCTGAACGTCATCGCACTCATCCGAGTCGAGATGGAAGCCCCTAAGAAGTACCCCCATTGCAAGCTTAACCTCTGCTTCGGTGACCTCGATACCAGCCGCATCGACGGCGAATACAGCCCCCTGGATGCCTACGCACCCGAGATTGAAGACCGAGTAACCGAAATCTTCAACGCCTTCGACCGAGCACCCAGTGTCGCTGAGGAAGTAGTAGCCGCCCACAACGCTGTCCACCAGCTCAAGCAGGCGCACGGCGCAGAGCTCAAGAGCCTCCGCCTGCCCCCTGTCGCACTCCTCGGTGACTTCCGCCGGTACGCTGGACGAAACACTTACTACCTCAACCAGGCAGTGCACCTCAAGGGAGCCGTAACTGGCGAGAACACCATCGGATTCATCAAGGAAGTAACCAATAACTTCCTCACCGTCGGTGTCGAGAAGGGCGGCAAGATGCTCGCTCTCTACAACTTCATCACGAACATCAACAATGGCTTCGTACACCCCACCCTCGCAGAAGGCGTACACAGCATGGAGCAGATGCGACTCGTCCGAGTTCTCCCTGTACCCTACGTGCCTGGTGAAAGCGGAGAAGAAGCAAATGCAATCGCCGCAGAACTGGGTGAAGCAATCCAGCACTCCCACGAACACGTCACGGAAATGCGCAACATCATCAAGAACATCGACTTCAACCCGATTGTTCGAGAAATCAGTGGCGGAGACAAGGAAAAGTTCAAGGAAACCATCACTTTCCTGAACTCCCTCCGAGTCCATGTAGATGACGCTATCAAGAACGAGCCGAAGACCCTCGATGCTGAAAAGCTCGACCAGATTCTCGACCGTGCACGCCACGCCCTCGCAGACCTGCCCGACGACATCTACGCTCTCGCGGGACAGCTCAAGCCCACGCACCACGACGAGAGCATCCGTCGCCGAAAGATGCGCTACCTCGACGCATAATCGCCCATACCCGACAGAAGCCGCCACTCAGCAGGCGCATCCCTGCTGAGTGGCGGCTTCAAAGTCACGACCAGGAAAGGAGAGAAACTTGGAGACAACCACCCGCAAATCAATCCCCCTCACCATCTGCCCCACCGCAGAACAATCCCGTATCCTTGCCGAGCATGTGGAGATGTACCACTTTGCACGTAATAAATTCCTGACCATCATCCAGAAGTACAAAACTTTCGATGCACACGAAATCCTGCAAATTGCCGAGTTGGATGCCTACACCCAGACCCCAAGGATTCAGCGTCTACTGCAAAACGCCCTCAATGAGGCAATCTCAACATCGTCAAACATGGACGGCGGGTACCCCGCTCAAGAATACGTTGCACGATTTACTTATAATCATGACTACAGCATCGACCCGGCAGGAAACGTAACCCTAACCACGCTCCACGGGAAAATTACTATCCCGACGAAATGGACGAGTACTCCAACCCACTACCGGTACCTAACCCACCACAACATTCGGCTGAAGCCCCACGGTAAAGGGTGGAAGATTTACTTCACCATCGACACCGTCACCCGTTCACAATCCACCTGGGGCACTGTAGGCATCGACCTGGGTAGAAGATTCCTTGCCGTCACGTATGACGGTGAGAAGACCTTTTTCTACAAAGGCAACCATGAAATCTCCTCCCGCCGCGCACGCTACATCCGGGTGAAGGAAAGCCTGCTCAAAAAGAAGAGCCGAGCCGCGCGAAGGAAAATGCAGTCCATCAAACGCAAACATTGGGCAATGATGGAAAACTACATCCAGAACGTAGTCCAGCAGATTGTAAGCAGGCAAGAAAAGCCCACCGTTTTCTTCGTAGAAGACATCCACCCGTCTGAAGAGGCTCAGCAGAACGCCCTGGGGCGTAGTCCTTACCACGGTAATTCCGTAGAGTACATTTTCCCCTATTTCTTGAAAATGTTGCACAGTGAGGCAGAACGGAATGGGCACCATGTCCGCATTGTCCATACTGAAAACACTAGTAAGGAATGCCCCAAATGTGGTATCATTTCTAAAGGTAACCGAAAAAACACATCACACAAATTGCAATGTGTCGAATGCGGATACCAAACAAATGACGACCGAGCCGCCGCGATGAACATCCGTAACGCAGGAATCATCGGCTACGACAAGGGCGCATTTGAAAGCCGCGTGTAGGCAAGACCTCGCACGATGGTCGGGGTGCCAACAGTCACCCCATAGGCAAACTGACCCACGCTGTTCTCACGCCAATGAGCACAGTATAAGATGCATCTGTGGGACATAAGGAATAGCACCTTACATGTATGTCTACGATATTCCGCCCGATGCTACGGGACTGGGATGAACACCCCGGTAGCTAATTGCAGTTAGCTACCGGGGTGAACTGTATCCTGGACATATAACCCCAGTATGCTGAAAATCTCATTCATGCCACACTTTTTATGCTAGATGCAACAAAATAATTCCGCTATACTGGCTGTAACGGGTGGCGCAAACCTTCTGCAATACCTATGCACGAACAACTTGAACACTCACAAATAGGAGAGAGGATAAACCTTGTCTGCCACTTTCATGAAGAACATCAAGAAGAAGACGGTTGGTGTAGCATGCATCACCGCGCTGACCTTGAGTACCGGCGCCGCAGGTGTTGTAGCACTTAATGCCGCGCACGCTGTTGAAGCCTCCGCATCTGCAACAACTAACCAGGCACGCACGAACACCAACAAGACGGTGCAGGTATCTGACTTTACCGCCAAGGCGCCTTCCCAGACTATCGACAACTACGTCCATTGGATTTACAACGATTCCAATTTGCCGACTTATGACACTGCCTCCAGCACCACCTACACCGTGAATGTGGCTGACTTTGCAGGTGTCGGTATCAAGCCCGAGACTCTGCTCATTGGAGCTGGCGCTACTAAGGATAGTGCAGATTCACTAGACCAGCCTGTATATGCGGGTGACGAAGCCTCAAAGCCTAACGCGACTTCTCTGACTTTGGGTTCTGGCAATGTTTCCACCACTATTCACGCAAATTCCAATGGAACCATCACTATCCCTCGTAACGATGACACCCTTCAGCGCATTACCTTCCTCTATTCCGCTGAGCGTGCAGACGGAAACGGTACGGTAACTCAGCGTATTACGTTCAACCCCACTCTGCCGACTCGTCAGCAGGGCGCCGTATCTGCCAACACCACTATTGGGCAGCTGAGTACGACTGCAAAGAACCCTAGTGAAGTTAATGTCAATGATGCAGGTGACGTAACCTTCACCTACACCAACAACTCTCAGGTCCCGGCAACCACTGCGGCAGGGTCTTCCCGTGATGACGGCAAGATTCACTTGTCCATGACCCGTGACGGTAAGCCTGTCACGCTGGAAAAGATTGAGATTAAGCCTGGCGAGACCAAGACTATCTCCGTGCAGAACGTCAAGGCATCCAGCACCGCTGGTGAAGTGACTGGCTCTGATTTCAAGGTTATCGAAAAGGTTCCTAATTGCACTGATGGGATTGCCGTAGCGCCGTCCGACCACCTTGCCGCCACCACTATTGTCTTGCCCGCCGACTTTAGACAATATCCTGGTACTGCAACCAACAAGTTCAGTGAAGCAATCTTCGGTAAGGACGTTGTTCGTGCCGCGCCTATTACCCCGGCTGGCGCCAAGGTTGAGCTTCATGATGCAAATACTTCGCTCACCCCGTATCTAGGTGGTCAGGGTTCCCTTGGAGCGATTACATCTGACCAGTTTGGGGCTACGACTGCTACTGCGGCATGCTCGATTTCTAGCGAGCATGAGCACACCTACGACTACTCTGTCTACGTGAAGCCTGTCGAGGCACCTGAGCCGACTCCGACTCCCGAGCCTGACCCGTCTGAGACTCCTGAGCCGGAGCCCACCCCCACTGTGGAACCGACTCCCGAGCCTACTCCTTCTACCCCGGATGTGACTCCTGAGCCGACCCCGAGCGAGACCACTCCTCCGGCACCCAAGCCCTCGGAACCGGTCGTGACCCCGTCGAATGACCCGACTCCGACTGCGTCTACCCCGCCCGCACCGACGGTCGAGCCTTCCCCCACCGCCCCTGTTGTCACCCCTGAGCCTTCTGCTCCGGTGACTTCCACTCCTGAGCCGACCCCGAGCGAAACCACTCCTCCGGCACCCAAGCCCTCGGAACCGGTCGTAACCCCGTCGAGCGACCCGACCCCGACTGCGTCCACCCCGCCCGCACCGACTCAGGAAGCTACTACTCCGGCTCCTTCGACTTCCCCGTCTGAGCCTGTTGTAGAGAAGCCTACCGACCCGGCAACGGTAACCCCTTCTGAGCCTGCTAAGCCGATTCAGGCTAGGACCGGTCATGAAGGAAATGAGCAGGGCTCTATGACTGCCTTGTTTGCTGGTATTGCCGCTGGTATCGCCGTCCTTGGTGGTATTCTTGCAGGGCTGATTGTCCGTAAGAAGCGCAAGGAAGATACCGTCGAAGATGCGCCTGCTACCGAAGAGGAATCTGAGGTTCCTGGCGTAGAGACCATTGATGTCGAGTCTTCGGAGTCTGCATCTGAAGAGTAGGGCATGACCTGCACCTGCTAGGAATTAGCTAAATCCCCCTAAGAGTCATCTCTTGGGGGGATTTTGTTTTGTCTGCACCTAAGCGGGGTGAGTGGTAAGCTGATGCATCCTGCCTTTAAATTGTTTGGTGTGGTAATATTTGTACTACTACAGAAAGGATTGGAAATGGCAGGAGATATTGCTGTCGAGCTTCTTCTGGCTCGCGGAGATGCTGAACTGGTCGCCTGCAAGACGGGTAGTGATGACTTCAGGCAGGTCATCCATGACCATTACGAAAATCCGTCTGATGACCAGCTACGTGACGCCGCATCTCTTCAGCGTGCAACATACGCTGAACTACAGAGATTCATGCCCAATGCCTCGCATGAAGAAATCGCTAAACGACTAGAAGGAGCTGACCTGTACATGGAGACCACAGATAAGAACCTTACGCGACTCCAGAAGCAACACGCCGAGAACCGTGTTCTTGCTGGGAAAATTGCGACTAAGATTGCAGAATACAACTTCCTCCTTGAAGAGTCTAAGCATTCTCTGGGCAGTTGGGAAGCGAAGTTTAGCGAATTGGTTAAGGGCGGCGCCTCCCTGGACGACCCCAGGGTGCTTGAGGCAACCCAGCAGATTACATTCAATGAAGAGCGAATCGTAATCCAGACATCAGGGGTAGAGAAATTCTCTCAGCGTTTTGAAGATGTCAGAGTAGTCATTAGCAAGATTGAGCAGTCAATCAAGGAGCTGGACATTGCTTTGTCGTTGAAATCTCTTGCCACTAGCGTATCTGACACATTGAACGACCTCGACTTCGGTGGGTTTGAAACCGATAGCGCCGACATCTCTAATGTGCGACGTGCCGCTTCTGAAGCAGAAGGAATCATCGAGGTACTGCACGACAAGAGCGGCGCATCTGGTAATGCTGAGCTCAATCAGCTCAGTATTGAGGTGAAAGCTAAGGAAATCAAGGCTCGCCTGGGCGTTTAGCCACCCAACATCTTATCCGGGGTACACTCATGCATATGAGTGCGCCCCGGATAACACTATCGGGAAGAAAGGATGAAACTGCATTATGAAATTTTATGCACCGCTGACAGAGGAAGACCGTGATTTTTTCAACAACTTCGTTGAATCTATGGCGGAACTTTCCAACTGCATCGACAAGCTCAGCTACACCCGAAGCTCATGCAACCATAGGATGCACCTCATAATGAACCTACGACAGAGCTTCCCCATAATCATCTGTGAAGAAGATGAAGAATACCGAGAAGAGCTGAAGGTAAGCGCTGAGGCAACCTATCAAGACGGGTATGTTTTTTACCGAGAAGGTGAAGACTTCCACAATATCCCTACACGTTGGGATAATTTTGAACAGCTCGCAGATTTGGTGTGGAAAGATTACTCTAGGGCTGTCCGTTGTCCTGTGTGTGGTTACGCGGATGAGGTAGAGCTTTTCTTCAAAAAGATTATGTGCCGCACTGTACATGTCCCTGGAGCTCTCGGGGTGGCGCTTGCTCGATTCATGAAGGATTTCGCAAAGATGAATCCGACGGAACATCGGGTATCTGAGTATGACATTGATAAGCGGAAGTATCTGGATTATGCAGACGGTTTCGGTGCTTACGCTCTCACGAAAAAAGTCCTTGGATTTACGAAGGGCAAATCTCTGACGTCTGAGCCAGCACTCTTCCACACACCACCCACATGGTACAAGGACAAAAATCTCCGACTAATTCTACTACTCATACTGATATTTGAGATTCTTGTGTTCACTTTCTAGCTTGACAACCTGGAGCGTGACCCTGGTAAACTATCCAATGTACTTAAAATCTTTTTAAGAGGCTAAGTACTTTGCCTCCTTAGCTCAGTGGTAGAGCGTCTGTCTTGTAAACAGAAGGTCGTCGGTTCGATACCGGCAGGGGGCTCGACCACTAGCCGCTAGGTACGTGGTTCCAGCTAAAGCGAGATAAGCTTAGGCTCTGTTTGGTGTCAATGGCTTAACCAGCAGATTTCCTGGCTGAATCTAGATTTGGTTGGTGTGTCTCTAATTTTTTAGAGACACGCTCGGTGTGTTAGCTCAGCGGTAGAGCGCTTGCCTCCCACGCAAGATATGCGGGTTCGACTCCCGTACACACCTCTATCCCCTTGAGAAGCGTTACCTCATGGTTTAACGAACTCGGGGATTTTACCAGGGGCTCTCTGATGCCAAGAGCCTCGGAGAGTTATCTCAATGAGCGTGTTTTAGCTTAGCGCTAGAGCACAATATGTCACCCTGGTGAGGTGGTGACCCGGTCTTTCATCCTTTCTTCCGGGTCTCCACCTTTTTTATGCCCGAAAACAGTGGGCTCTCATTTCACTAAATCTGTTAGAATTAGAAGGGCTTAGGTAGAAGAATTGCCTAGACCAGAAAGGATTTTTTATGAGCGACGAAGAGCTGTCTCCCCGCCTGCGGCACCGCAAAGAGTATGCCCAGTGCTTCGCAATGTTCGCATACATCGACACTTTGTACGACGATAAGCTGGCTGAAGCGATGCTCAACTACCACAAGAGTGTCACCTGGGCTAAAGAAGGTGTTCCTACACCCAAAGAAATCGTAGACTTGGTGCAAGCCGGTCAAGGTGCTCTCCGCAGGGCATACCCTGCACTCACTAATGAACAACTCACTGAACTTTACCTGCTCATGTGTGGAGAAAGGATTTTTATCACGATGCCCGAGTCTCAGAAGACCAACCCCGATGTCCGTGAGACGATGGAGAAGATTCATGACACCCGCCGCCAGGTCAGCAAGCTTTCTGAGGTCTACCACACTTTCATCATCCGGGCTGAGCACGGCAAAGCTCGTCTCGAAAAAGTAGCGGCGGAACTTAAAACCCTCTGGGAAAAGAAAGACACCCTCACCGAGAAAAACAAGCAAGCTCTCGCCGGACTCGACACTGAAAAGGTTAAGACGATGGACGACAATGAGCGCAAGTACCACGGTTTGACCGATGAAGAAATCCGTGAACTTATCGACTGCAACGCATCAATCACTACCAACACCAGCGTGTATCGTTCTATTACCGAATCGGTGGAAGAAAACGAGGACTCGTGGAAAGAGACCCGGCGAATTGTTACGAATCTGTACGAGTTTGTGACGCATGTGGAGACTGGTGTAAACCGTCTTGTTGCCATGAATGATGCAGTCAATGTGGCAGAGACCCTGAGTAATTTGGGTGAGTCGTCTCTCTCGTTCGATGTTAAGGGTGTTCGGCGTAAGGCGGACGAGTCTGCGGCGTATCTTGAAGGCATCCGTGAGGTTCGTGAAGGTCAGTCCTCGGAGGACGCTTTGCTCGCTGAGGTTGAGGCTGAGGATTTCTCAGAGAAGCTTCGCGAGCGCATTATGGGCAAGTAGTGCTTCCTGTGTTTACAAGTAGTTGTTCTAGTCATGGAGGGTGACGTGCAGGGTTCTGATGAGTGGCATGTAAATAACATCATGGGGCAGGGTGTTCATGCTACGCCGCCTTATCCGGGTGTTGGTCGGTGTAGTGCGCCGTTGGTTCCGTGTTCTTCGCCTGTGCCTGTTAGTGATGTTCGTACGAGGTCTGTGGTGATTCCTAGCCGTGATGCGTTGCTGATGGAGTTTGAAGATGATAGTGCTGACTTTTTCTTTGAGCTGGGGTCTGATGAGGGTGTAGGTTCTTTCCCTGTTGTGCAGTGGGCTTCGTCTTTGGTGAAGTCTTATGTTCCTGACTCGCCTCTAGGTGAAGGTGATGAAGCTGATGTGAAGCCCTCGCATGCTGGGGCGTGTGACATTGTGCCACCTCTGGTGGTTTGGGAGGAGCTATTCAATGCGTCTGAGGTTTACTTCGCTGATGGTCTCTCTAGCATGGGTATTGTTCAGGGAGGTGGGGGTGAAGGCGAAGATTCTGGTCGAGTGGTAGAGCCTAGTGATGTGAGTGCCGCAGGGGAGTGTGGTTCTGTTGGGCCTGCTGGCTTGGGGGGGCATGCGGTAGTTTTGTGGGTGTTTGCCAGTTTTGGGGTTTGTTTGGTGGTGTGTTTGTTGAGTGTTCTTTTTAGTTGGCGAGGAGAGTAAGTTCTGATGGGTGATATTTCTGAGGATGAGTGGTCTCTGATTCTTGCTGAGACGCCTGGTTTGAAGCGTATTATTGAGGAGAATGAGGGTTTTAGGCGTGCCCAGTTTTGGGGTGGTTTGTTTAGGGCGTCAGAGGCTTATTTTGTGAATGATGGTGGCGATGCGGATAGCGGTGAAGCACCTGTTGAGGGAGTGCCTGTTGGGGAGTCTTCTGTTGGGGATGTTCTGTGTATGGTGAGGTCTTCTTGGGGTAGTGTGGATGCTAGGGTTGCGCCGGTGATGGTATTGGGTGTTGTTTGTGTTGGGGTGGCGCTTTTTATGATTGTTGTTTCGTTGTTTATGTTTGTGGGGGGTGCCGGTGATGTTTTGGTTGCGGTTGGGGGTTTGGTTGGTGGCTCGTTCTCGTGCGTGGGAGACTAATCAGGAGCTTTTTGAGCTGACGAAGAGGGCTCGGTCGAGGTTGGGTGGCTCTGATGCTGGGGGTCAGCGGGCGTTGGGGATTTTTCCTGTTGAGGTGGTTTTTCAGAAGCATATTTGTGGGGTTGTGAAGGATTGCTCTGTTTGTTCTGCTTTGCGGGAGGGGCGGTTTTATTCTGCTGTTCAGGATTCTCTTGACCGGCTTGACCATTTCCGGGCTGGTGTTTGGGTTGATTCGGTAAGTTTTGCCAGGTATTCGGATGTTCGTTTGTCTCGTGTGTCGGGTGATGTGAAGCTTTTTTATGTTTACCCGTATCAGGTGTTGGTGCATGCTCCGTTGTCTACTAAGCCGTTTCCGGCTTTTGAGGTCTCGGATTCGTATAGGGGTAGTGGTAGACCTGTTGTGATTGAGATTCCGTTCATTGCTGGTGGTGAGTCTGAGGTGCGGATGAATGGGGTGATGTCTCGGTTGGGGTATGAGTTTGGTGTGGAGGAGAAGGTGGTTGGTAGTATTTCTGTTCGGAGTCAGTTTAGTAATGGGGATTCTATTGTTGAGCTTTCACCGACGCGTGATGATGATGCCTTTACTGCGGATTTGTTTAAGGCTGGGACACTCGACAATCTGGAGAAGATGCGGCGGCGGGGTGAGTTGGCTGTGAAGTCTTCTCCTGCCTCGGGTGCATCTGGTTGTGAGTGCTGTTCTGCCGCTTATTCTGCTGAATGTACGTGTAGCTGTGATTGTGGGGACTGCTGTAGGGCTCAGTGTGAATGCTGTTCGGCTATCGCTGGAGTGGACTTCCCGCGAGGTGTAGCGAAGCAGTGTAGGTGCAGTTGCGACTGCGGGATAGATTGTTGCCCATCTAGAGACGGTGGCATATCAGTAGATACTCTGTCTCTGGAATGTTCCTGCGAGTGCGAATGTGATTGTGTTTGCGCTTGTGGGTGTGAGCATGTTTGCTCGGGTGAGTGCGAGTGTGAGTGCCATGAGACTGTTGGGTTCTGTGAATGCTCCTGTGTAGGTGGGTGTGTACCTGGCTGTGAGTGCACGTACTGGAAGCATGGCGGCGGGTATCCTCCTTGTGAGCTTGGCGTGTTCCCTTTCTCGGAGGCGTTCTTCGCTTCCTGGGAGGCTGATGCCCCTGAGATTCCTGCTGAGGAAGAGCATGGGGGTGCTGTGGAGGTTGAGGGTGATGGTGCGGTTGAGCAGTCTCCCACCGCCGATTCGTCACCTTCTTCTACTGGTGGTTTTTCTAATAAACTGCGTCGCTGGTGGTTTGGTTCCGGCAGTGACCGCACTTTCGTTCCGTAAGATTGGAGTTTAATAATGTCTGATAATTCTGAGGTTCAGCTCGTTGTGCTTGACCCGGACGATTATGAAGGGTTTGCGGCAGAATCAGTGGCTTTTGAAGAAGCCACTTTTCACGGGGAGAGCCCCATGAAGGTTCGTGCAGGTGGCGGCGCAGACGAAGCTGTCGTCCAGGATACCCACCGGCGAGCAATGTGGCTGTACGTGCTGATGCGTGACGGCGCCCTACGTAAGGGCAAGATTTCCATCCCGTTCACGATTGACCCGTACGAATCGTACGAGATGCACACTTTTGAATTCCCTGCTGAGAAGCTGGAGCGTGCGGCAGAGTCGAAGCTTTGGACGAACCGCGCCCCTATCCCTACCGGCGAGCCGGAGCGTGCAGAGGCGTACCGTCTGATGCGTGTTTTGGGTTACCAGCATCAGCCTACGGTCATCCATGTGAATGACGATTTTGATGTGCTCCTGCCGACTTTGAAGGTGCCGGTGCACACGAGTTTCGGTATCGCTGAGGTGAAGCAGATTCAGGCAGTGAACCCGAAGTTTGGTGTCGATAACGTTATTCTGACACCGGAGAGCGTCACTCAGCTGACGGACGAGGAAGCATCCCAAATTTTTGAGGGATATACGCCTGCCACGGATGTTGGTTGGGCAGTACCGCTGGAAGGCGGGTACCTCACCATCCCCACACCCAAGTACATGAGCGAGCATTTCCCTGCTCTCAAGGCGGCGAACGTTCCTTTTGAGAACCTGACGTACAACAACCTTATCGGCGACTATACGATTGGGTGGGTTCGCTCTATCCAGCGTCCTACAGCCCACGCAAAAGTTGGCTACGACGTAATCATCGGTGACTACCGGCTTGATTCTGCCCGACCCCACTGGGTAGATGACACTTTCATGCATGCATACCTTTGGAAATCCCCCGAGCATAAGGTTCTCCAAAAGGGAGAGTTCATCGACGCGAACCTGAAATCCCGCAAGGAGTACGCAGACTACGCAGATGCCAAGGATGTCTACGAGTACATCAAGACCAATGAGGAAATCTTTGAAGAAATCCAGCGGCGTAGCGGATACCAGATTCTTTGCCCGGTCTACCCTGATTACAGCCACGACTTCAGCGTGGACACCTACACCGACAGCATGCCGGTAATCCTCCGCAGAGCAGGCACTGCTGGTCAGCCTCGACAGAACGGCGCTTTCATTGAAATGGTCAATTTTGGGGCAAAACCGAACACTGAAACCATCACGTTCAAACTCACCTAACCACCAACCCCAGCAGAACACGGTTTGCATGACAGGAAAAGTGTGGTACTATATTTCTTGTGCAAGTCGCTAAACCTCCAGTAGGTGAGGTGGCAAGCCAAACCCGAGTTCGGGCGAGGCGGACGCATGTCAAGGAAGTGAGCGCCCCGTAAGGGGTTATCAAAGGCTGGCATGGTCAAGACCTTCTTACCATGCCAGCCTGAGCACCTGTGGTGGAACGGCAGACACGCCACCTTGAGGTGGTGGTGCCCAATACGGGCGTGGGGGTTCGAATCCCCCCAGGTGCACAAACCACATACAATAAATATGTGTGATAAACTTGCTTCCTGCAAGCCTTTTTAGCTCAGCGGATAGAGCACCAGATTCCGAATCTGGGGGTCGCTGGTTCGAATCCAGTAAGAGGCACAAACAAGATTTGCATCGACACTTCAAAGTGTGATATGATATTCTTGTCTTGTTCTGAGGAGGAACCAGAAACCATCTCAGAGACAATTGATGTATGACAAACACATAGTGTACATGTATAAGCCACGGTGCCCGAGCGAACAAAGGGAGCTGACTGTAAATTAGCCGTCATTGAGACTACGTAGGTTTGAATCCTACCCGTGGCACACAAAGAAGAGCCTGGTTCACCAAGAGCTCTTCGTAAATGCCCCTAGCTCAATGGTAGAGCAACGGTCTCCAAAACCGTAGACAATGGTTCGATTCCATTGGGGTATGCTACGCAGAGTAACATCTGTGTAATGAGTAAGTTTTCCACACTGTTCCTTACTCAAACAATAAAAGCATGGGTCAGGTTTTGTTCAGTCGTTGGCTTGACCCATGTGAGCGCTTGTGGCGGAACTGGCAGACGCGCCGGACTTAGGTTCCGGTATCCGTAAGGGTGTAGGGGTTCGAATCCCTTCTGGCGCACTTGTTACCATTTGTTCAAAGTGGTAACCTCTACAGGACGGGTTTTCTGGCATGCGAGACCTACTCCTGCTGTGTGTTCGTACGCAGAATCTTCATAGTATGCCGTTGGCGCCTTTAGCTCAGTTGGTAGAGCTACGGACTTTTAATCCGCAGGTCATGGGTTCGAGCCCCATAGGGCGCACGTGAAGCAGGTGAGTTTCAGTTTCCTTTCAGGGATGTGGATTGAGTGCACCTGATGCCTCGCCTGCTTCGCTTTCAATGCATGTTTCTAGCGTGTATGGGCTGTTAGCTCAGTTGGTAGAGCGCCTGCTTTGCAAGCAGGATGTCATGGGTTCGAGTCCCATACGGTCCACGGCACCTCGCTGTTGCACGACAGTGGGGATGTTTCACTCCAACTCGTGCGTTACCTGCGCGGCTTGCTACGTTGCAGGTGTAAAGTTTTGGGTTTCTGGCATGTGGGATTCAAACACCTTAGCAGGAAGCTTCTGGTGGTCACGTTCACGTTTCTACCCCCACTGGGAGTGACTTGTTGGGTTCCTATAGCCGTGAAGGTTACAGGTACATGCCGTTAGCGCCTTTAGCTCAGTTGGTAGAGCTACGGACTTTTAATCCGCAGGTCATGGGTTCGAGCCCCATAGGGCGCACGTTGAGGGGAGGTTTAGTACTAGCCTTTCTGAGACATATGAATTGATGTAGCTGGTAGGTTGTGGGTTCGACTCCCATCACCTCCTCTATGGGGGTGTAGCTCAACTGGCAGAGCACCCAGTTATGTCGGGGAGCCTTTCGCGAGGGTTCCAGCCTGTATCGTGTTTCGGGTAGCTCCCTTGATGCGGTGCAGGTTTTCTCGCCCCTATCGTCTAGTGGACTAGGACGCCTCTCTTTCACGGAGGTAGCACGGGTTCGAATCCCGTTGGGGGTACGGAAGCACCTGCTTCCTGGTCTTAGACCAGGGTGGGGCTCTTCTGAGATATACGTACTTGCTTGATTCTTTTCCACGGTTCTCAGGTATGGGACGTATTTCTTCTTGCTTTCTTTTAGGACCCGGTCATCTGTGCGGAACACGGTATGTGCTCGACGGCAGGTGGCTATGCTTCTGTAAAGCTCAGCGGTAGAGCTAAGAGTTTTTAACATCTTGGTCGCTGGTTCGAATCCAGTCAGAGGCACGTACATTCAGGAAGCCAGCTCTGTTTGAGGGATTTGTTGGTACAGGGCTGGTGGAATGGATGTATTTGAGGGCTCGCCCTGTTCGGTGATTGTTGGTGACGGGGCGAGTTACTTGGTGAGCATGGGGGTGAGCCTGCTGGGTTGTTGTGTGCCCGGCGGGAACTACTCGCCCCCATGTAGGCCCCTAACGGCTTCACTTTTCTGTAAATGACGGAAAGGTGTTCTGGTTCGACTCCAGTTAGGGGCGCGGAGCAGTCGGCTTCTCGCCTGCTTTCCACGATGCCAGCTGGTACGTTAGTGCTTACCTGTCAGACGTGTAATCATATTTCTTTCGTCTTCACGCCGTGGGGGTGTTCCTGCTTTCGTTAGTGGTAGGGACGCCCTGAAGGTGTGATTAGGGACGTTAGCCCCTGTAGCTCAGCGGACAGAGCAGGAGCCTTCTAATCTCTTGGTCGCTGGTTCGAATCCAGCCAGGGGCACTCGACCGTATCTCTCTTTTGCGGTCTGCTCATAATCCCCCGTAGCTCAATTGGCAGAGCATTCGACTGTTAATCGAAGGGTTACTGGTTCGAGTCCAGTCGGGGGAGCTGAAGGCGCTCATATTCAGCCTTACTTTTTAGAGGCAAGTTCCTCCCAAGCTCAGCTCTACCAGCTGGTCTGACGGGTTGTGAGCTTGCCTCTTTTTTGTACCCCGACCACCACGCCGGGGTATCATTAGAAGACCTCATTTATCCAGAAAGGAACCCGTATTATCATGTCTACTCAGATTGAATCTGTGAACCTTTTCAAACGCTTCACCCATGTTCAGGAGAACGTTCCGGTGAACCTCCTGCTGTTCGGTGCCCCGGCGGGCGGGAAGATGGATTTCTCCCACGGCTACGTCCACGCGCCAGTAAACGACGAACAGAGCATCCTAATCCCCATCAACCCTGAGCTTGCAGACTACGCCGCTGACGGTCTGCCGAGCGACTGCTACGACGCGGATACGTACTACCGTGACCTTCTTGCAGACACCCTCGTCGGCTTTGAAACCCACTACATCTCCACCCTTGACACTAACCCTATCATCAGCCTCAACAAGGTCAAGGATACGCCGGTGCACACCGTGAATCTTGCAGAAACCTACCCGGAACTTCACGACACCCTCATGAAAGACCACTCTGCCGGATTGGACTGCTACATGGTGCAGTGCACCGGCAACGTCACCACTCCCGTCCGTGTCGGTGAACTACATGGAGTGCCCGGCGCAGACACGGACATCATCACCCAGAGCCCTGACAGCATTATCGGCTGGGTCGGCTGGGACTCCCCTGAAGAAGGTCAAACTCTGCACGTCACCAGCGGCTTTGGCGACCCCCTGCGAGTATCCAGCAAGTTCTTCCGTGTACGCTCCTGGACTTCCGTATTTGTTGCCCGCAAAGATATGAAGAACGCGTTTGAGGCAGGAGTGAAGCCTGCTGACCTTCAGGATGTTCTGGCACATGCATTGGATGCTGTTCGTGACGGAAACATTGGTCTTGCGGCAGAGCCTAATGTTCAGCCCGCGCGCGCCGCCGATGGTTGGTTCTGGGTACCCATCTTCGTTACACCCGACTCCTGGGGTATTGACCAGGCGTTTTGGGTTGGCAAGTTCGATAACCTGACCGCGTCTATCTAATTGTCGCTAATTTTTATGTTTCACACTAGAAACGGCGCCCAGTACCCTCATCGGGGTATAAGTAACTAACCTGTTTGTTTAGAAAGGAACCCGTATTATCATGTCTTCTCAGATTGAATCTGTAGATGTTTTTGACCAGCTCACTCATATTCAGGAGGATGTTCCTGTAAACCTCCTTCTGTTTGGTACACCCTTCGGTGGGAAGATGGATTTCTCCCACGGATACGTTCACGCTCCGGTTAATGAGGAGCAGAGTATTCTTATCCCTATCAACCCTGAACTTGCAGACCATGCCGCCGGGTGGTTGCCGGATGATTGCTACGACATCAACGACTACTACCGTGACCGTCTTGCTAAGGCTTTCGTAGGTCTTGAAACTTACTACGCTTCTTCAAATGAAACGCACCCCTTCGTCAGCCTCAACGAGGTCAAGGACTTGCCTGTCCGTATCGTGAGCCCCGCAGAGGTCTACCCGGAACTTCTCGACAACTTGACGATGGACGCTACTGCTGGGCTGGAGTGCTACATGGTGCAGTGCACCGGCAACGTCATCATTCCCGCCCGAGTAGAAGAGCTTCGTGAAGTTCCTGGTATCAACTCCAGACTTGCTAAGAAGAACCCGAGCACCATTGTCGGCTGGGTTGGCTGGAGCGCACCTGACGGGGAAGAAACCGTGAAGGTAACCTCCGGTCTGGGAGACCCCCGTCGCCTATCCGATAAGTTCTTCCGCTACCGCTCCTGGACTTCGGTTCTGAGTGCCCGTGCAGACATGCAGGAAGCTCGCCGTGAAGGTGTTGAACCTGCTGAGCTTCAGGATGTACTGGCGCAGAGTCTACTCAATGCTCGTAATAGTGTGGCTGGCTGTGCTGTCGAGTCTATTGTCCCTGCTGTGTCCACTGGCTCTTGGTTCTGGTTGCCCATTCTTGTATCTCCGTCCACTCACGGTTTTCTACAGGGCGTCTTGGTGGGTGCTTTCGGTGATTTGGTTGAGTCTCTGTAGCTCGGGAGGTTTGTTGTGGTTCGTTCGTTGATGTTTGCCCGTAATTTGTGTCGTACTGAGCCGTCGGTGAGGGGCGTGGGTAAGCCGGTGTCGGTAGTGTCGGTGGTGCGGCGTGCTGGTGGGAGACGCACGGTGGTGAGTGTGCGGGCATTTTTTGAGCTGGAGACTGCCCCCGGTGTCTTGGCGGGTGCCGAGTTCCCAGGCGAGGCGGTCACTGGGGTTGTTGAGCGCCTGGGAGGTGTGCCGGATACGGGTGTTGGCGGATTTGTATCCAACATGGTCTCAGAGCTGGTAGGTCTGGGTGCCAATGGTGTGTGCGAGGGTAATGGGGTTATTTTTGGGGTCTCCGGTGAGGAAGTGCTGGCGTTGCGTGTGGTGGAGGCAGATGTTCCACTGGTGAGCCGGGCGGTCGATAGTGGTGAGGCGATGCGTTTGGATGATTTTACGCCACTGTCTGATACGGCGTTTGAAACGCGAGCATTTGGCATGGTGTCAATCTTTCCTGATGTGCACCATTTAGCTGAGCGGGTGGACGTGGGGTTGCGGTCTCGGTTTGCTGATGTTTTAGACGGGGATTGCGTACTGGGCTGGCTATCAGTGTCAGGTGGTGTGGTTCGCGGCTCTACTGGTGGCGGCTATCGAGTGGTGCTGGGTGACCCTGAGCCTGGTGGCGTGTGCGAAGTTTTGTGGGAGTCGGAGCCCGGTGTAGTGTTGGGTGGCGTAAACCCGGCAGGTGTATTAGATGCCCGGTATTGGGAGTGCACCCGGTGGGATTCGCTGGTGGATGAGCTGTGTGCGTTGCCCGAGCTGGGAGATAGCGGGTATCGTCTAGTGCGTCCCGTTTACCCGCAATGGGATAACTGCATTAGAGACTTCACGTACCGCAAGGAGGCAAGTCATTTGCCGGTGATTCTTGCAGAGGTTTAGGGGTTTGACGTAGCCCCTTGGCGCCTGTTTCTTACCTGGAAGATTTGGTTCTTTTGGGTAGGTGGCAGGCGCCATTTTTTACGCCACAAACCGTGCCTGCATATAAAGCGTCTAGTGTGGTAGTATTTAGGTGTTGCCCCTGGTTTTTTGGGGTGTTAATCGACCTATCTTGCAGAGGAAAAGAATGTATCGCACTTCAACCGCTGATGAATCCGTCATCATCCACAAATGGAAACCGTTATGGCTCGACCACACCAGATACTACATCCCCGACTGGCACAAACTCGTGGGATTCAGGTACCAAACCTACAAAACAGGCAACGTGTGGTGGGCGACCCTAGATGGTGAGTCTCTAGCCAATAACCGTGCGAACGAGTTCAAACAAACTAAGGTTTGGCTCGATGAAGAGCACAACATCCACATCGACCACCTCACCCCAAGAGTACCCATCACGGAGGAAAAGATTCGCTCACGCATCCATGAGGTATTGGAAGAGCATGGAATCTTCCAAATCAACTAGTCAGATGACTTGCAGATACCAGCAGGTACCTGTATAGTATTCTGTGTGGAGCTCGCCGGGAGTGCGCTTCACAGTTTACCTCCAAATCCGGGGGTGCCCCACATTTGTGGAGTATCCCCGGTAAGCGCTTGTGGCGGAATTGGCAGACGCGCCTGACTCAAAATCAGGTTCTTCGGAGTGTGGGTTCGAGTCCCACCAGGCGTACTAGGAATCCCTTGATGGGACATGGCATCCTCATTGTTTGGAGGGTGATTATCAAGGGTTCCGCCTCCCCTTCCCATCTTTATGGGCGGGGGAGGGTAAATCCGTCGGTTGCCGCCGATTCCACATGTAAGGCACCGGCAACACAGAAAATCATGAAGATTTTCAAACAAAGCTGGCTCATACTGCCGGTAACCCTCGTTTGATGGTGTGTGAGAGGGTTGCCAAATGTATGAGCCAGCTTTCTTTTGCCCTTCACCAATTCTGCAATCGGAAGGAGAGTGCGCACGCCAATGAGCTACACGTCAGCTCTCCTCTCAATGCGACGAATCATTAGCAACCACATCGACACCCTCACCTCCAGGTCAGGACGCAACCTAGAAGAGTACACACACCTTATAGATGAAGTCCTTACCCCCATCGCATACACCACAAATCCTGTCGTGAATAGGCGACTGAAAATCATTGCTGTGCAGGAAGCCGCAAGCATCCACAACCTCAACGCACACGAGTGCACCCACATCATCGAAACTGTCCTTCAACCCCGGCTAGACGAAATCGACAAGCTCCTTGATTTGGCAACCCCCAATCACCTGGACAGCCGCAGAATCTCCAGCGGCAACTGGGCAACACTATCCAGAATTCAAAGCCAGACATTGGATACCAGCATCCTCCAGGCAGGAACTCGGGAAGTCGAGCCCTCTTTAGTGTGCACGCTCCAAGCACTCAAGCAGGAAGCGCAGGTCATCATGCGAACTCCCGAAAATCTTGTAGTGCCGAACTCCAGGCAACTAGAAAACCTCACACAAACGCTAGTTGCACACCTCAGTTAGAGTGTGATATTATTATTTTTAGATTTGAAATGGATTTAGAAAAATCCCCTACTACAAAGATTTAAGGAGAAATCATGACCCCGAAGCTAAACTTCGACACCCTACTCGATAAGGACTTTAGCAAGCGCCTGACCGTCGCCCAGAAGGAGAACGGCGGCTACATCCCCCTGAACACTTATTACCGTGACGTTCTCGGCATCAACGTTCGCGCCGCACAGCCTTCTGACCAGTACAAGGAGATTGCAGAGAACCACTACAGCTCGTTCACTGCACGCATCCCCATGAGCCCCGAGACCGTCAGCAAGCTCACCCAGGGTGCAACCGAGAAGAACCCCGTCATCATCGACGGCGTCTGCGTTGTTGGACACATCGAGATGAAGACCGGTAGCCCCCGCCGCCTCGTTGATACCCGTGTCGTCTCGGATGGATACCGCCTGGGCTCTGGTCGTAGCGTCTTCACTGCACAGGTGAAGCCGGTAGTGTTCCTGTCTGCGGGTGCATTGAATGCTCGCCGTCCTGACCTGGGCTCCGTGCAGTTGCTGTCTACCCGCCTTATCCCTGAGTTCCGAGCCGATAACCCCGGTTACTCGGGTGCAATCGAGGAAAGCGAATTCGACGCGTTTGTCGAGTTCGTCCTGGGTCAGCAGGCACCTACCCCTACGAGCAAGGGTAGCCTTGTGGTCACCCCGAGCCTCAAGGGTTGCTTGGCAGATGACGCCATGATGGTCGTTGGCGCGTGGGCAACCTACTACGCTCTTCGCCGCCGCCGAGCTGAAGGTGAGCCCCGCGAGAAGGCTCCCCAGAAGCAGTTCAGCACCACCTTCGTTGGCGAGCGCGTTGAAGAACTGCTGAAGGCGGCTGGTCGTACGTTCTCGTTCACTATGACGTGGAAGCGTGATGGTGAGGGTGAGGTTCGTTCGCTGTTTTCGCTGGAGCAGTCTCTGTTCATTCGTGAGTGGATGAGTGAGACTGGTGGTGCTGTGGAGGGTCGTTGGGTTCGTGAGGCTCAGCGTAAGTTCCCTGTGTCGGTTTCTGGTCGTTCTCGTGTGAAGCAGGTTTGTTTCTGGGCGGTTGGTTCGTATGCCGGTCGCGTGGCGAGGGTTGCGGGTGAGGAGGCGATGTTGGGGGTTTTGCGTCGTCATCCTGCTGTTGCTGGTAAGCCGCATCGTTCGGTGACTCGTTTTGATGAGCCGTTGAAGGCGTCGGATTTGTTGTATCGTCGTGAGGATGCTGAGGCGATTTTTGCTGAGTGGGATAAGTTGGTTTATTCTGCTGGGCGGGGTAAGTTGGTTTAGTGTTTTTGGTTGGTGGCTGGTTGTCTTGTGCCTTTGTTGGGTGTAGGGTGACCAGCCGCCTTTTTTGTTTCCCGGAAACCTGTTTGTTGCATGTTTTGTTTTGTGTGTGGTATGCTTGTTGTGTGACCTGGTTTTGGGTCTGTATTGTTTTTCTACCTTTGAAAGGAATTCTGTTATGTCCCCTATGCCTACTCCGTTGGTTATGTCTCATCGTTCGTCTAAGCCTGTGGTGGCTGGTTCGCGTAAGGTTCCGGGTTCTGGTCAGGGCTCTGGTTCTGTGCGTTCGGTTGCTGTGCAGGGGCGTTTGTGTGTTCCTGATTGGTATGCGCGTGGGGAGTATGCTCGCGTGTTTTTTGGTGCGGTGAATAGCCGTATCCGTGGGCTGGTTCGTAGTGGTGAGCAGTTTTCGTATAGTGCGCTGTGGGATGAGCATAATAGTCGTTTTGTGGTGATGTTGCGTCATGCTGGTTCGGGTAATGCTGTGACTGTGCATGTTGGTGGTTCGGCGTATCCGGTGAAGTTTGCGACGACTCCGTTTGTTGGTCGTAGGGCTCCGCGTGAGTTGCAGGCGTTTGTGAATGTGCGTGAGGACCGGATGGGTGGTCTCATCTACAGGGCTCGATTGAACAACCTGGTGACTCCTGTTCAGGGCTCTGATGTTTCTGGTGCCCCGCTGACTGATTCGTACTACACGTTTGATGTTTCCATGAAGCAGAATCGTTCTGGTGCGGTTCGTCGGATGAACCGTAAGCGCTCTTCTTAGTCACGATTGAGTTGTTGAGATACCACACTACACCTACCTACAGGTGGGGGTAGTGTGGTATTATTGTTATGTCCTATTTTCATTCCCAGAAAGTAAAAACCAGCCGCATGAACTTCACACTCTACAAAGTCACCGAGGAACACAAACCTCTCATCCCCAACGACACCATTGTTGCCCTCTACACCGGCACCACAGACCCCCGCCTACCCGAACACATCAACAACACCTTCGGCAGGGACATCGCCAGCATCGGAAAAGAACACAAACCCACCCTACTCACCCACAACAACGGAACCCTCACCCACACCAGCGACGACGGCACCGAAACCACCATCGGCACCCTCAAAATCATCCAAGAACCCCACAAATGGTACCAAATCTACCTTGTACCCGCCGCCCCACACGAACACATCACCACCCCCATCATCCAAACCCTCATCTTCCCCACCACCAACCCCGCAGAATGCGACCAGGCACTCACCGAAGACTACAAACAGCGAGTCACCAACAACCGCATCCGACACTGGAACGCCACCCGCGCATCACTCGAAACCAATGGCGCAGACCCCACCATCCTCAACCAAGCCGAACACGTTATCACCCAAGGAATCTGGGAACCCGGTGCACGCGAAAAAGTCACCACCCTCATCAACGAAGCCTGCACCGCAGGAATCAACACCATCAACACCCAATACACCAACACCACCGAACAACTCCACCAGAAAGGACTCATCTAAACCCATGAACCGAACCATCAACTACATCATCGTAGACGCCGCATACACCAAAGGCACCCTCCACGCCCAAATCGAAGAAGCAACCCCCACCCCCGGCACCACCCGCCGCATCAAACGCGGCACCTGGAACGCCCTCGCAAACGCCTGCACCAAGGCAGTACGCACCACCGCAGACTACACCCCCGGCACCCTCTTCAAGACCATCGGCGCGCTTGCCGAAGAAGACACCCAGAAGCATGGTGTAGCCCTCGCCCTTGCTGGGGCAGAAACCAACGATAACGGCAAGGTCGTCCTCACTATCGCTGTGCAGGAGGCGAAGAATGACCGATAAGGACACCCCCATGAGCAAGGCAGTTGGCACGCTCCACTATGAAGCCGCCGCCAGCAAAATCATCAAGGAACACGCGCCTCTTATTTACCGGAAGGTGCGGCTGAGACTTCAGCCTGCGACCGTCCCCCTAGTAGACCGTCTCGCCGCCGACCGAGTCCGCACTGTAGAGTCTCTTAACGCCGCGCAGAAATACGCTATTGAGAGACTTGATACCCTTTTCATGCCGGTGCACGGCGTAACCCGCCCTAACGTTGAGGAGTTTTCACCCAATGAATGAAATCGTTAATCGCCTGCACCGGCTGTTGCGTGCACAGCACCCTGACGTCTTGGCGAAGCTTGAAGCTTTCCCGTGGGGTGTGGTTGCCGCAATCGCCGCCGCCTTTGTGGTGCTGTCCCTGGTAGCTTTTGTAGTGTGGGGGAGCAGTGTTTTGTTTTTGACCGTGTTTATGGTGTCGGTCGCGGCTACTGCCGTCTGCCTGGACGCCCGCACTATTTTTAAGAATAAGAAGTAGGAGGACTCTGATGGGTTTCCTTGAAGAACACGCTCGTGCGTACAAATCGTATGAGCCTTTTGACACGAATGTTGATGTCGAGTCGTTGCCGGTTCTCCACACCGCGCAAGAGGTCGTGGATGCTGTAGAGGAGGCAGGTAAAGCTGGCGGAGCAACACGTAAGGCTGTCCTGGACACCGTACATCGGCTGTACCGACCGGACGCGGCTGTTCTGAAGTCCTCTTCGACTTCTGGCGCGTTGCGGCTGTTGTGGCTGGGTGAGTCTGTCCAACGGATTGTTGAAGCATACCCCGAACCGTTGCCGCTGAGCCGGAAGAAACCTGTACTGGTAGTAACCCCTACCGCACTGCGGAAGGACTACCTGAGTCGTGTAGGTAACAGCCCGATTACGTTGGTGCCTGCGTCGGTAATGAACCAGTTGAAGCTGATTCCTGCGTACCGGCGGGTTGCCGGAACCCGTGGCTCCACCGCCGTCTTCTACACGGTAGACGAAGTGAAGAAGAAAGCTCGCAAGTCTTCTGAATGCTACCTCATGGAATCCTGGGATAAAGCTATCGACCACACCGGAGAGCTTGTGCAGGAGTGCTCCGAAGCCGTCAAGAAAGCTGTCGTGGCATGGCGTGACGAGCAGAAGAAACACCCCGCAGACGAGAAGAAACAGAAGAAGCAGTAGGAAGTAGCTGATTATGGTAGAACAGACCCAGCACGAGACCATCCGTGAAATCAAGGGCATCATCTTGAGCATCTACAGCCCCCAGGCAGACGGCACACACACCTTGAAGAACGTCCTCATCGGCGTACCCACAGAAGAAAACCCCAACGACTACCGACTCGCCGTAGTACCCGAACGTAGCACCCCCAACTACGCACGCACCCTCACCCCGAACGAATCGCCCCTCGAAGCAGGCAACAAAATTGCCCGACACCTTCAAACCCTCGTCCCCGGCATAGCCCACGCAGGCGCATCCGGCGTCATCCGAGTCAAGAAAATCTACATGTCCAGCAACGGCAACGGAACCAACCTCGACCTCGACCTCAAGCACGCACTCGCAGATGACGTCGTCGCCCTAAACCCCGTCACCCTCGACATCACCCCCTTCACCACCAAGGACGACGGAGCCACCATCAGCGGCTGGCTCAGCACCCAACCCTACCACAACGCCCTCGAAGCATGGGTAGAAATCGGAAGCCCCTCCGCACTCCGCGAACCCGGCGCACCCCGCACACACCTCACCAAAACCCTCAACATCGAACACCTCATCACCGGCGGACACATCCCCGAAGGAACCGACCTAAACATCGCAGACTTCAGCAAACTCAACATCCCCGAATTCACCATCGCCGGGGCAGGCATCACCATCATCAAAGACAGCGAACGCATCACAGAACCCCACACCGGATACACCTCCTACCCCGTCTGGATTCACCTCAACCGATAAACCCAGCACCCACACAAGACCCCCACAACCCCTACACACTCTACGTAGGAACCGTGGGGGTCTTTCTGCACACACCACACCACCAAAACCCCTACACAAACAATAAATAGTGTGGTACTATATATTGCAAGTGGGTGGTATTCACCCCCACCCACAAACCCAACGAACGAAAGAAATCCAATGAAGACCAAACAGTTCACCATCCCCACCAAGGAATTCAAGGCGCTCGCAAACATGCTGAAGCGCTCCAATGACCTCTACATCTGTTTCAACCTCGATGAGAAGGGTAAGAAGGTCGTGTGCGCGATGGTTGATTGGCGTACCCACTCAGCTGTTGCAGAGAAGACTCTGCCGGTAAATCAGGTAGAGCAGAATGAAACTTTCCCCGGTTCTGGTGAAATCACCCCTGCCATTTCTGCCTCTGCCCTGAAGAGCCTCATCAAGAACCTCCCCTCCGACGCGGATGAGGTGACCATCCTGATGAGCAAGCACTATGAACCTGGCAAGACCCTCCCCGAAACCGTCCTCAAGGTGCAGGCAGACGGTATTACCCTGCGCAAGAGTGAAGACATGGTGCACGTCGAGCCCCGAACTATTGCAGAGAAGGCAGAATACCTGGGCACCGTGCAGACCGAAGCGTTCAACGCTATGGCAAACTCCATCCACACCATCACCCACAAGGTGCGCAACCTCGACAACGCCCCCGCACCCGCACTGTTCCTCACCGACGACAACATCCTCCACAGCGTTGCCGTCACCAACCAGCGAGGCACCATCGCACACACCACCACCCCCCTCACCAACGCAGGCGGCAACAGCCTCCCCATGCGTGCACTACGCGGTCACCTCGACGGATTCAAGGGCATCCCCATCGACCTGTACACCTACAGCACCCACCGCACCCACCGCACCACCAGCAAGACCCTCGACCTCTACGCAGAGCTACTAACCACCACCAAACCCGACATCCTCGAACTCCGCCTCAGCACCCGCGCGCAAGACGGCACCACCGTCTACCACGGAACCACCGAATGCCTCATCCAGAAGATTGAAGACGGCAACATCACCACCCACCGAGTAAAGAAGCCCCACCGCTTCGACACCTCCGCACACCTCGACACCATCCACCAGTACGACCGCCAGGAAGAAACCGTCTCCGCATACGTACCCACCACCGAATTCGCCCGAGCACTCAAGGCGGCGGCAGACACCCAGCGCAACAAAATCCTCCAGGTGCGCATGCCCACCACCCGCCTCGCATTCACCTCCAAAACCGTCCCCGTACCCCGCATCATCATCGCACAGCTCGAAACCACCACCACCACCAATATTGACATGAGCAAGCCCCACAAGCTCAGCACCTTCTCCCACAACCCCGTGGCACGACCCGAACTCGCAGAACTCGAAGTAGCACTCAAACTGCACCAGGCAGGAACCCCCACCATCCGCATCAGCTACATCCACTCCAACAACAAAACCCTCCTCAAAATGAACACCGAAACCAACACCTACACCACCGCAACCTACACCGCCACCTCAACAGACTGGGCACCCCGCGAAGACGACGTAAACATCCGCTAACCCCCAAACAAAGAAGGAAGCACCTCCCGAAACCTCTGGGGGTGCTTCCTTCTTCACCACCCCAAAACACCCCCCCACAGCAACACGGAAAATAAAAAGTGTGATATTATTATTCCAGCCCACCCGCATGGGCACACAAACAACCCAGAAAGGAAAACACATGCCCCGCCGATACATCAAAGAAGAACCCACCCACAACACCAAACACACCAACCACCACCACTACGCCGCACTCCTCACCGGAATCGCACTCATCGCAATCAGCCTCTACCACCTCACCGGAAACTAGGAAGCAGGAACGCACATGAGTGACAACTGGGTACCCGTATCCACCCACGCCCTCGCAGAGCATTTCCTGCCGGTGCATGTTGGCTCTTCTCAACATGATTTGCGTAATACGTCCCCTATGCTTGAACCTTTCCAAGGTGTCCCCACACTAGATGACGTGTGGCGTGCACTGGGAGGTCAGCAGACCCGATTCACTATCTTGCCGGAGACAGCACAGAGCTACACGGAAGGTTTCGTTACCGTTGCTCTGCCGCCGGAAGTGAATGAGCGCTTGAACGATAATGCTCTCACTCTGAAGGTTCGCATGGCACTGCGGGATATTGAATTCGCAATGAAGGCATTGAACATTTGGGGCTCTAGCGTCGTATTTTTTGGAACTATGCGCGCACCGAGCGCTTCCCAAACGCTGTACAATATTAGTGCAGTAAGAATTATCGCTACCGGCGGCGTGCAGGCACCTATCGCCGGAGCCTAACCCCTCCGGGAGAGTAAATTGGCAGTTTCTAGAAGAGCTGGCGCGTACGGCGCTAAATCACCGAGACCTTATGTGGCAGAGCTTTACGACGAAGACACACAGACTCAGCTTGAGACAACAAACCTTAAGTATCTGTACGCAATCACGAGCACTGCCGAAGAGACCTACCGTAAGCCGGTTGCTTTCATCTCGAAGTACTTCACCGCTAATGAGTGGTACTCGTACCCGGCAGGCAAGCATGTGTACACCAACATTGAGCAACGGTACGCTCAGCGAAATGCTGTCCCTGGAGTGAAACCGCAAACACCCGAAGAGGCTTACAATATCTTCTGCCAGCTCTACGAGCACGGCTTGACCAACCCCTAATCAAACCCCTTACCAGGGAATTTCACCGAAAACTAAGGAGAAAACTATATGACCCCCATCTTCAAGTTCTTCAAGAACGCATTCAGCAACAACAAGGAAACCCACGAGGTTCCGGTCAGCAACGACGTGCACGAGCTCCTTGCGCAGAACCGCGAGCACATCCTGCGCAACCGCACCGAGCGTGAGGAACGTGAGAAGGCTAAGCGTAAGGCGAAGGAATCTGCCGCTGGTGCGTCCTCTTCTGTAACCAGTGGTGATGACGCGCTCTCTGGTGTCCCTAGCCTTGCCGCGTTGTCTTCCCCGTATAACCCGTGGCAGTACAAGTCGGTTCTTGATGAATATGAGCTTGATGAGGATACCCCGGAGCCGGGTGATGATGATTATGTGGAGTCTGTAGAGGAAGACACCTCTGAGGGTGAAGAGTGCTCTACCGATGATGAGCAGGGTGAGACCTGTGCTGATTCGGATGACTCGGGTTCTGGTAGTGATTCTTCGTCTGACGACTCTTACAGCTCTTCCTATGATTCCGGCTCCTCCTATGAGTCTTCCTACGAGAGCTCTTCTTACTCGTCATCTAGCTACGATTACCAGGAATCCAGCTCTAGTTATTCTTCTAGCTCTTCGGATTCTAGCTATTCTTCGTCTTCCTACGATTCGGGTTCTTCCTACTCTTACGATAGTGGAAGCTCTGACTCTGGCTCCTTCGGCGAGTAGGTAACCGCCAACATTTAACACTCGGAAACCGTACCAATTTAAGATTTTCCCCAGGGGATTCACCTCAAATTGGTACGGTTTTTGGTCTATATACGGGTGCCCTCTAGATAGTAGGCGCCACCCCGAAAACCATCCGTAGAAAGGAAACCCCTTATGGTAACCACTCAGCAGGCTACCGACCTTAATACTGCGATGAAGGTAGCGGAGCATCTTCTCTTCCCTAGTAGGGGGAAGAAGAGCGTCCCTGTCGCCATTGTCGGGGCATCAGGAATCGGGAAGACAGCCGCACTAACCGCGCTTGCAAGCAGACGGGAATACACCGTCTCGACCAGCTTTGAGGCTCTGAAGGAAGGGCGGCACCGACCCGACCAGCCCACCCTATACATCCTCAAAGGTTTCAACCGCGAGAATCATGACCTTCAGCGTGAACTTGCCGAACTACTCACCCGCCGCAACCAGGCACCTGTCGTCATTGAGCTAACCCACAAAGACCTGCATGAAGGCAACCTGAACGCCGAGCTGTGCAATACACTCACCTGGCTCTACGTACGACCCGAACCGACCCAATGGGTACAGGGCATGCACACCGAGTGGGGCATGGCATCATCCGTCTTCCCCGCCGCACCCTACGCACACCTTATCGCGGACTTTATCAGCAACCACCCCCAGTACCTCACCTGGTGTCCTGAACCCACCATCAGTCATGTCCCCGAGTCATTGACTCAACCCAAGGCGGGTACGGATGCGGCGAAGAAAGCGTGCCTCCCGGATAGTGGGGACGGTAAGCCTACCATCACCTACAACGGTGCACTTCAGCGGAACTTCGTATTCCAAAGCATCATGAACCCGAACCACTGGAAGCACCTGGGTGTGGACTTGAACAAGGTAGAGCGTGCATCCTACAGGCACACTGACCTTTCCCCGGCGCGGTGGAGCAACTTGGCGCTCGCCCTTGAGAATCTGCCGCTGATTGAGGAACTGAAGCCGCTCTCCCCGGAGGTCGAGGCTCTGATTACTGGCGCAGTCGGTGTTGAAGTGGGGGAGAAGTTTGGGGATTTCATTAGTGGGCACCGCCGTTTGTGGCTTCCTTACCTGCACCTTCTGGATGACCAGGATTTGCTTCGTGCCCCTGCGAGCGTGCTCGGGTCTAATGGTTCTGAGGTGTGTGCTCGGGTCTGCTTCTATGTCTCTCAGATGTGCAACTTGTGGGCTACTGGTCCGACTCGTTGGGACGAGGATTTTGAGGAATCTGAGGTCTCTACCGGGGAGTTTTTGGAGCTTGCGGTTCGTCTGGTTTCTTTGGTGATTCTTGGCAGTATGGAGCGCGGCAAATACTATAACCCTTATTTTGTGCAGAATGTCTTGCCTGTGCTGAATGAGGTTCGTGAGATTGTGTTTGAGACGTCTGCTCACCTTGCGGCTTCTGATGTGCCTGCTGGGTTGGTTCCTCTGGGTCTGATTGACGCTATCAATGAGGTATTGGGTGCAGGTGAAGACATCTGTGATACAGGCGGGCTGAAGCTTTACTCGCTTTTCGAGTACATGGATGCACTAGTCAATGCAGGTGACTAACCTGCTGGTGCCCGCCGGTTTAGACTAGTAAAAGAAAAATCCCCTGTGGATGAGTAGCTTTTTGGCTACTGAACCACAGGGGATTCTTTTGTGCCCGTTTATGCCGGTCGGCGGGTGGGGAAGCCTGCTTTACGGACGAGGGTTACAAGGTCGGTAGCGGCTTCATTTAGGGCTGTTTCGAGGGCAGGGTAATTGTCGAGGATAATGTAAACATTGAAGAGTGGGCAGTAGGTAGCCCAGAGGGTGCAGGCGTCTTCAAATATTCTGCCCCAGCGGTCGGCGCGGATGGTCGCATCAAGAAGGTCATTACTAGGAGATTGGGGTACGACACCAGTATTGTCAGGCAGTGTAGCGGTACCCACAAATGCGAGTTCGAGTTTGGCGATTTCAGTGTCAGTAGTGTGTTGTGCGTGGGCTTGTTTGGCTACGGTGCGGAAAGCGTCGAGTATGCCCTCCGCCCACTCTTCGAGTTCTTGCCAGCTAAGCATGGCGTGGGCTCAACCCCATATACACGGGGAAAACCGCATCCTCGGAACAGTCCGGTGAAGGTGATGGGGCTCAACCCCATATACACGGGGAAAAACCTTCCTGACAAGGCGTTGCACCTGCAAGACGCTCGAATTACATTCACTTTCCCGTGTGGGGTGAGTAGGCGGTGCCCGCCTACGGCAACCTTTGCACCCAAGATGGGTGCTCGGGTCTTGATGACCACCAGTGCTGGTAATACATCCGTTTATCAGGCTCTCCCCCTGCCGGAGGCGAGCGCTAGTCTCCAGTGTAGCATCTGATGGGGTGGCGGGTCGAGTGTATTCTTTGAGTGCTTACCAGGTAAACATGGGGTGCTGATTCCTTTCTGCTGGGTGTTTCTGTTGTGTCTAGGTTTGGGGCGGTGGCAGGAAATCTCTAGCTCTATAAACACCCAGACCAAGGGTTGCACACTTAATTTAAAGTGTGGTACTATATTTTCTGTAAGGATTTAGGAAACGGTTCCCATCGAACCAGAAACACCAGCCCGATACAGGGGCGCAAAGAAAGAGGCTAACCCCAATGACACGCACCACCAAATGCACCATCGAGTACCGCACCTTCACCACTGAAGATGCGGAGCACTTCAAGGCGCTCACCCGCGCATACAAGCACCGTAGCAATCCCGAAGACATCTCTTCAGAAGAATTCTTCTGCGACGAAATGGATGCGCTCGCACGGGAGGCAAAGGCGCTTTACTTTATTACTCCCACCCATGAAGAGGCACCCCGCCTCATTGTCGAATCCCTCGATGCTCTGCCTGGCGCAAAGGTAAACGAAGCAAAGAACGAACTGCGCCTGCCTGTAGGGTACGCTAAGCTCACCAATATTGACCATAAGGGCACCTTTGTGCTGGGCAACGCCTCCCTCGACCTGCAAGAATTGCGTATGACGAAGAAGAAGGGTATCACCCTCGGTAACCTTAATGTCTTCAAGGGCACCGGCTCCGAAACCATCGTTTTCACCGGCTTGTTCCGAGGATGCGTCATCAAGACCGACACCCCTCTCAATACTGCAAAGTACTACGAATGTGTCATTGACAGCACCGGCTCTGATTTCAGCCCCATCTTCCAGATGGAAAGCGTGCTCATCTACGGCACCCTCCGTGCACGCGGCAATTTCGAGCTGTGGCGTGCTGGTTTCGTGGGTGATATTGCAATCGACTCTAAGGCGGGCGACATCGACCCTGTCTGTACCCGCAACGGTTTCATTGTGTCTGAGGGTGTGGATTGGGTAGCGACCGCAATCAAGGCGACCGGCGACCCCAACCCCGAGCCCTGGACGTGGGACATGTGGGAGCTCCTTCGAGCGCGCGACGAAAAGGGAGTCGGCTTCGAGTCCACCCGCTTCTGCGTAACGCCCGAACGCCACGACGAAACCTGCAAATGCGGCACCTGGCTCTCCTTCCGTGAAGGAGTAGGTAGCATCCGAGACTTCCCCTTCTACGACTGGTACGTTTCGAAGCATACCCTGGATGAGGAACACCGCCTGATGGGTGATGATGCAGATAAGCTCATCGAAGATTACTACAAGCGCGTCATCAAGAGCTGTCCCACTGACTAATCGAATACGCCCAGTAACCGGGGTGCCCCACCATGTATCGGCGGGGCACCCTTGCTTTATTTACGGTAGAGTGCGAGCGCTCGCATTACGTCCCTCCATTCCCACAACACCAAGAGTTGCACACATATTTAAAAGTGTGGTACTATATATTTGTGAGGTTGAGAGAGACCTCAAGGATTACTAACCACCTACTGATAGGAGATTTGATTATGCTGACTCGTGATTTCCCCACTACCCCTGCGGTATGTGTCCTGAAGACCTCGAAGAATGTTACCCCTTCGATGAAGGTTCCGGTCTGGAACGTTCTTCGTCATGGTGAGCAGTTTCCTGCTGATAAGGCGGTTGTTCGTGAGGTGTCGGTGAGTAAGCTGACTTCTTCTCGTGAGCTTAGCGCGTTTCGCCGCTCGGTGATGTTTGGTCGTTCGGGTGCTGTGCTTTATAGTGTGGCTCCGGGTGCTCCGAAGGCTTCGTTTATTGAGCGTCCTGAGATGCTTCGTGACCAGCTGGGCATGGTTTCCGTTTCTCGGAAGAATGTTAGCCAGTGTGATAATGAGCTGGGTGAGCGCCTGCTGGGTTTGAACGCGATTGTCGATAAGGCGTCTGTGACCTTGAAGGATTTGCGTATGGAGAATACGGTTCTTATGGGTCATGCGTATGCGGCGCGTACTGAGCTTGATTCGTGCATTCTGGATGGTTTCTCCACCGTTGTTGGTGGTGAGCATAAGGACTTGCATGTTGCCGGTGAGTCTGTTGTCATCTGTGATGTGAAGACCTACGCACACACTAGCCTGTCTGGTTCGGTCGTTATTGGCGGTAAGACCGGCGGGGATTTGCCGGTAATTGCTGATTACCGTTTGGCGGCTGATGGTTCGGTAAATCCCACTATCCCCGGTGGTTCTACTGGCAACTGGGTTCGTGAGGTGGCGCGTGCAACCCGTGGTACTTCGTCCACGTTTGAGGTGTTCTGCCTGAACAGCGCCCTGCACCGCAAGAAGAGCGAGACGAACTGCATGTGCGGTCTGGTTCTTCCGCTGGCTTTGGCTGGTCACCCGGTCGCCATTAGCTACCTGCTCAACCGTGCAGGTCTGGGTGACCACGTACCGGCAGAGTACGCAGACATGACCGAGGAGCAGATGCTCGAAGCTGTAACTGGTTGCGTGGCATACCCGTTCGGCAATGTCCTGTCTTACCGCGATACTACCAACAAGGGCTCGGGACGTGTCGGCTTCGGCATTGGAAGCCGTGAAGACTGGTACCAGCACCTGCGTGACGTCTACGGCGTAGAGAACCCGCAGGAAATCCACAGGTTCCACCGCTAGAAACCCAGTAAGAGCCCCTGCCAGGAAGCAAAAACCTGGCAGGGGCTCTTTTTCTTACCCCGCCCCTATGGAGCCCGAGAGGGTCTAAGAGAGCCTTACATGGGCGCTCGCTTGAGTGGGGTGACATAGAATGTGCAGGGTGACCAACTGGAAACCCTAATAGCCACACAAAGGCACACCACAGAGACAGGGAAACACCACGCACCCCATATACTAAAAGTTGCAGACATAAGCCCAAGTGTGGTACTATACAAGTACATGAGGAAACGTTGGGGCACCCCAACACGCCACCACCCCAAAGGAAACACCATGCACACCACCACCAACCCCTACACCCAACTCAAAACCCAAATCCGACACCTCGAAGTCCTACAAACCTACCTCCAAGCCACCCAAATCCTCCACAACACCAACGTACAAGAAGCACACCAAACCCTCATCAACCACCTCACCAAACCCAACCCCACTACCCAAGACACCGAAAACCTCGCCAAAGCCCGCAAACACTACGACGAACAAGTCAAAAAACTCATCACCACCACCCGCCAACTCCACCAAACCACCCAAACCCTACAAACCCTCTACCCCCAACACACCAAATACACCACCCCCCACTACGCACAAACCAACTAAGGAACACACCATGAACCCCACCATCACCAAACTCACCCAAACCCTCGACAACCTCCACACCCCCAAACCCGGCGAAACCTTCCACACCGAAGCCGCCGCCAAAACCCTCTACCAACACCTCAAAACCCACCACCTACACCGCAACCGCATCCCCCATGAAACCCTCACCCAAATCATCCACCAACACACCACCAAAACAGCCCACGCGCTCGCCGCCTAAGAAAGGAACCCCAAATGCGCTACAAAAACCACACCACCGAAAAAACCCAATCCAACACCTACCGCATCTACAATGCAGACGGCGTCCACGTCGGAACCATCCAAGAAACCAAGAACTACAAAAACCACCCCGGACTCCAACGCTACACAGCCAAAGGAACCAAAAACAACCCCGAATACGCCAACCGAACCGCATACGGAAAAAACGTAACCGATGCACTCCACGTCTTCATCGACACCCCCAGCCGAAGCTACAAACCCCACTAACCTATCCCACCCCCTTTGCGCACCGCAGGAAACACCTGATATATTAGGGTGCACCCCAGCCGCGCAAAGGGGAAAACAACAACCTACCCGACAAACACCGGGAACATTCACAACAACACAAAGAGGACACACCATGACTATCATCACCTCCCAAAAAGACGACTTCACCGTCACCGTAACCGAAGCAAACACCAACACCGAAAACCCCACCATCACCCTACAGGTCAGCGAAGCAAACCCGAACCCTAACGCACAGCGCAACCCCTCACACACCACCTTCACCCTATCCACCTACGCACTCAAGGTGACCCACACTTTCAAGATGGGAGCCAGGGAGCCCATTACCTACACGCTCTTCAGCACCGAGCCAGGTAACCGCACCGAGGGAACTGACCAGCTTCTCGATGGACCGCTCCACAGCCCCCGGAAGGCTCGCAAGTGGCTAAATGACCACGAGGCGGTCGCACAGTTCATCTGCGACTTCGTAGAAGATAACCAGGGCACTCTCAACGCTCTCATCACCTCATCCCGAAACTGGGGTCGAGAAGACCCCGAGCGCCTTAATGTAGTCACCCAGGTGACTGGCATTATCAACCTTGCCGAAGCTGTCCGAGAAGACCTCTTCGACAAGTTCGTCCGAAGCATCCTCTCCCACAGCAACTAAGCTCACCCAGGCAGTAAAGAAGCCTCCAGAAGTAATCTTCTTCTGGAGGCTTCTTGCGTTCACCCCTATCTGGCGGCTCCCAGCCAGTCGCACAGGTCTATCATCTCTTGCGCATGTCCACACTGCATAGAGGCGCATGAATCATCATATTTACCTGAGCAAGCCACCCGCTCATCCACTCCCGAAACCACAGCGCGAATAGCCTTGACCAGCTCCCTCCCAGAATCAGCAGAAACCTCACTCCTGGAAAACTCATTCAATACGTCCACCACGGCAGGATGAAGTGTTTCGCCAACACCCAATACCACGCCCTCTGTAATCAGCTCCACCGAGGAAGGAACCGAACCGAAAGCTTCACCCACCTCAAGAAATTCCAGCTCCACCGACCGCCCAAACACAGCCTGGATAAAATCAGGCACCACTTCATCCAGGCGTGCACGAGAAATAACACGCGCTTTCACCGTTGCACCATCACCCGGCAGATACACCCCCACAGCAGGAAAGACCCCACCATCGAAAACGAAACCCTTTGCACACTGGCTTACCGCAACCAAGCGGTACACCAAAGTGGAGGCGTCCTCATCGCGTACCATCACTTCAACAAAACTACTTAGGGACAATCCGCTCATCAAAAACCATCTACTCGAAAGAATAAAAACCACAAGCATCATACCAGCCCACCAATTTCCAAACCCACCACCGCAAGTAGCACGGTCAAGCTAAAGTGTGGTATGATTAAATACGTAAAGATTTAAATCTGCTAGACATGTGCAGGAAATATGCACTACCTAGCGGATATACATTCACAACACACTTATCTCTAGGAGGAATCCCTATGACTACTAACTTCAACGCAGACCAGACCCTCAACCACCTGACCGAAAATCGTGGTCACACCGTCGAGGAAGTCGCTAACCACTACAACACTTCCGTGGACAAGGTAACCGAAATCGGCGACCTCTCCACCCGTCCGGCGGCTGACATCTCTGCCGACATCCGAGCAAACAGCATCGACCGAATCCTCGGCGGTATCTACTCGATGGAACTTCATGGCAACCGCTACACCATCGGTGGCAAGGTGACCGCATACATCCACACCAACGCGGATAGCGACCCCCGCCTCCACGATGAATGGGACGTCAAGCTTGAAGGTATTGTCCGCTACATCACCAAGGACTATGTAGACGTTCTCCCTGTCATCTACTACAAGGACAGCGAAAGCTTCATCTCCAAGGAAGAGTGGGACGCACGAGTCCGACACATCGGCAACAAGCACCTCACCGTCCACACCAGCAAGGCACGTACCGCACTCGGTGGAACCATCAAGGCAGACGTTATCTCGGTCGAACAGCCGCCCGCAGATAGCCGCCCGACCGAAGAGGAGTTCCGAAACGCCGCGTTTGGTCAGAACAGCCCCATGCTCAGCAACTTCACCCCTAAGACTTGGGCAGAGCTGAACGAGCGAAACGGCTGGAAGAACGCGCTGAGCCCCCTCACCATCTAATAAACATAAGCGCTAAAAATCCCCGACCTGGAGAACACCACTCCGGGCGGGGATTTTTTTGAGGGCTTCTAGGTCTCAAATTCAGCGCTTCAGGAAGGAAGAGCCACCACGATTCAGAGGCTTGTCTCCCAGCCCAGCAGACGCCACCAGGGACGAAAGTGTGCCTTTAGAAGTGCCACCCCTAGTATTGGTTACCAGACCGCGTCGTCGCGCCTTGCGGTTCGCCGCTACGGGTGCTTTGCGGGACACTCGCACCTCACCCGCTTTCAACCCCAGCTCGCACAGCTCATCTTCCGTGTAGTTCGTAATCCGAACTGATTCAGAGTACAGGAACAGAATCTGCACAGCAGACAGTTCCACCGATACGCCTGCACCCTCAGAAGGTACAAACTGGAAGGTGACATTGCCAAAGGTTGTAGCAGGTCGAATCATGAGGCGGTCACCGTACGAATCGACAAACTCATAGTGCCAGTCACGTGCCCTGCTCACTGCATTTACAAGGGTTGTGTCTGTGGAAGATTTTGCAGTGCTACCAGCAGGAGCCTGTTTCTGCTGACCGTCTGCAAAAAGTCCCTGCTCTTCGGCAAGTTTGACAATTTGCGTAGTTGTGTATCCGGTGGCTTCAATTGCGGCGCTAATCATCGCTACAAGGGACTCTACAGGGATTTCTACCGACGGCGCCAGGGTTTCATCATCCCCGGTCGGTTCGGCTTCATAAAGAACCCCATGCTTGTTGCCACCTACGGGGGAGAAGCAGAGGGTTGCTCGCTGGTGGACGTCTTCGAGTCGGATTGCTTCGCGGGCGGCGGGTGCCTTGCGAGAGTGTACAGACATAGGTGAATCCTTTCTATTTTTTGAAAGCGCAGAAACGGCGGCACATCCAATATTCTTGGTATGTGCCGCCGCTTCTTTGTGGAGCGCAGACGGTTATTACTAACCCTTCACAGCATTCTTCAGCTTGGAACCAGCCGAAGTCTTCGCAACATAGCCTGCGGGAATCTCGATAGCCTCACCGGTCTGCGGGTTGCGACCAGCGCGCGCCGCACGCTCAGCACGCTCAATGGTCAGCCAACCGGGGAACTGAACCTTGTTACCCTGGGCAATCTGCTCAGCGATAATCTCAAACATTGCATTGACCGTAGCAGTTACGGTTGCGTTGCTCTTGCCAGCCTTCTCTGCGACCTTAGCGTAAATTTCCTTGCTCGTAATGGTGGACATGATAGGTACCCAATCTGTTAGGTGGACAATACGTATGCTTGACCACCTTCAGGGTAACCGTCCAGAGGTCTAAGCGCTTATATCGTATCACACTAAGCTAAGTAATGGGCGAAACCCGCCCATTGAATAAAAAATAAAATTTTTCAAAGAATCTCCCTTTTCAGCTTGCAATCCATCTATAGTCCCCGTATAGTAATACATGTGGCAGTCACCAAAGCGAGGAACCCCCATCACCCACCCCCTCGCTAGACTGCCACCCTACTAGACCCTCAACCGGTACCCCACCACCCACACCGCCGGTTGAGGGTCTTCTTCTATCTAAAATCCGATATAAGCTTTAGGGGCACACAGACAACTATCTGCGTGCCCATTCTTTTTCCCTTTTAGTAAAGAACCTGGTGTGTATCGTGAGTGAGAACCAAAAGAAACCAACGGCAGGGCGGCAGATGTGGCACATCAATGATGATGATGAGCTTCGCAAATGTAGCGCGCAAACCCCTGACAACTGCGATTTCAGGGGCAAACCTCATGGAGAGCTTGCGGTGATGGGTCGAATAGCTGAGCAAGAGGCTGAGCGGTCAATCCTTGCAGAACGACGTCTCGCGAAACAGGCTCAAAGAGTATCGGGCGTAAAAAACCACCGCCGCAATACCCCTTCTGAAGAACCTGAAGCGCCGGATGAGCTTCGTATCCCAAATTCGAGACCTACCCCAAGTGACCGACGCAGAGCCGCACGGGAGAAAACCAAAGAGGCGCCTCCGGTTGAAGAGCACCCGAAGCCTCGACCTATCCCCAAGCCTTCTCCCCGCCCTGCACCCACACCTCCACCGGCAGGCTCTACGAAGACCCTTCCTTCTGTTGCAGACGTGTCAGCTACAGAGCTGTTGCCGGGTGATGTTCGGGTAACTGGTGCGCAGGGACGGACGTACATTATTCCGAAGCTCATGAATCGTCAGCCGGAGTCAGAGGAAGACTTCTTGATTGAGATTGAGAAACAGCGACTGTTTTTGAATCGTGCAAGGTACGTTACGGAACGCGAAGAAGAATTGGGGCGCTCCAATATCTCCTATGCCCGGCGGAGCGAATTGGAGCGAGAGAAAGAGCGTGAGCAGGCGGCGGCAGAGCGTGCAGGTGTTCCGTGGGATGTTCCTGTAGTTCTGGAGATGTGGGATGAGATGTGTGAACAGGCTGAACGGCAGGGGTCTCGTGCGCATTGGGCACGCCTAACGAAAGGTCAGCGTCAGCTTGCGTACCACCAGATGACGGATGAGGATATTGCGAACTTCCGAGCCCTCGTGTCAGGTGTGGATTTGGCGAAGCTAGAACCTTCAGTGCATGTGCGTGAAAAAATGGCGTCTGGTCGTCTGAGCCGATTGGAAGCTGAGGACATTGCTGAGACGTTTGATTCGTACCGTGTTGAGGCGTACCAAGTGACGCAGAGTAGCCCTCACAAACCTGCGGCACGTGCTGTGACTATCCGGTCGAAGAACTACAGTCAGCCGGTGGTACTTGAGCGGGGCATGGAGCCCGTAGAGTCTAATCTGGTGCTGGTAATCAGCCTCGACCCGCCGAATAAAGACAAGATTATTACGGCTTATTGGCGTGCTGTGAATAGTTTCCCTTCGAAAAATAGTGCTCGGTACCAGGACAGATGGTTGAGGGTTCCTGAGCCGCCCGCATAACGTGTGCGCTAAGGAGGGGCGTGTAGTAGGAGAATTTTTCCTGCTACACGCCCCTTTTTTATCACAAGGTATTGGGGTGCAGATATGTAGGTTTCAAGTATTTATTGAATGATTTGAGGCTACCCTATGGCACCGCTCCCTGTTGTTACCATTACATATGAGAACCGGCGTACTGGCATGTACGGCATCCTTGTTGCTCCGGGGGTGACGACCCAGTCTGGTTCTGGGGACATACCCGCCGAGCATGCACTTCGGAAATCGGGCGTGAATTTTTTGGTACGGGAACGCTCCGCCCGAGATGCAGACTCTCTGTACCAAGTGCTTGAGGATGTGACAAACTATCCGGGTCTGCGAGCTAAGCCTGAGCTGTGGCGGATTGTACGGCTCCGAGAAGACGATTTGGATACGGTAGCGGCAGTCTGCTGTAGCGAAAACGTGGAAGTTGCCGAAAGGGAGCTACGCACCGCATACCGCAACGCAGTCGCTGTCTACAACGGATACCTCGACGGAATCCCCGCTACCAAAGAGGGAGCCCTCTGGCTCCGTGCAGAAAATAAATAACACGCCCATTTGGCACGTTGCCAGGTAGGTGTGTTACAGTATTTCATGTAGCGACAGAGACCCACACGGGACTCAACCGCTACACACCCTCCCAATCAGAACAACTAACCAGTGTGAACGCTTGGGAATGACTTTAAGTGGCGTAACCCCACAAGGTTGCGCCGCAATGGGCTATGGTGTAACGGCAGCACAGCGACCTTTGGAGTCGTTAGTCTAGGTTCGAGTCCTAGTAGCCCAGCAAAACTAAAAACCACTGTGATACGGTGGTTTTTGTTTTATTTGGATAGGTGGCAGAATGGCAATGCACCAGCTTTGAACACTGGCGAACCTTAACCGGTTTTGCGGGTTCGAGTCCCGCCCTATCCGCTAGAATGGGGGCATGTTGAAATCTCGAACAACATGTCCCCATTTTTTGCACCCCAATACAGAAACCCTGACAAGGGGTAAGAAAGGAAAATAAACATGGCAGAAACCGTCCAGCCTATGAAGTCGCATCAGGCGACCCGTCACCCTGAGCTGACCGGCATTGAACGTTCGTGGTGCCTTGCTTTGCAACTTCACGGGTATAGTGTCGAAGACATTGAAGACTCGCTCGAAGGTGTACGTACCCACGAGGAAATCCAGCAGGCACTTGACCAGGTAGACCCTGAAGCGCTTCCTACAGTTACCAGTGCGCTGAATTCAGTAGCTGACGCCCAGTTCCCCTACACTGACATCACTCCGATGCGGAAGAAGGCTAAGCGCCGCCACCCCAGCGTGCTTGCCCAGTACGCGCTAACTGACGTTCCGCTGAACCCGCTGTGGACTCTGGACGCCTACCCGTGGTCTGCTGTGGAGGAAGAGTATCTGCGCTTCACGATTCTAGAATCACAGATGAAGGGCATGCGCGGAACTGAGCTTGTAGACAGCGTAGTCCGTTATTACATGCTGTACTCTCTGCGTCACGATTTCGCTGACGTGTACTCGCGCGTTCAGAAGTGTGTGCTGGATATGGCGGTCACCACCATGCGTGAAGCGAACAGCAAGTGCCCGTACGCCGTCTCCTACAGCGACTACCTGCATGACGGGCTGAACCAGAACGACATCGTCTCCTACACCAGCGACAAGTCGTTCACTGCTGACGGTCTTATCTACCAGGTGCGCAACATCCCGGCAGGTACCGTGAACGACGACGCACTGATTGCAAAGCACCTACGCCACCTATTCAACGAGTACCCTGCGAGCGCCGTTGTGAAGTATGCTCTGCTGTACATTCCTGGTATGACTGCTACTGAGTTGGTTTCTGTTTTGGGTAGTTGTGCGGTGCAGGATGCTGTTGATTCTGGTGTTTTGTATGTGCCGTTTGAGGCTGTGTTTGTGGCTGATTTGGGGTTGGTTCAGTATTATTCTCGTCATGATGTGCGTGGTGGGGGTGGTGGTGTTGGTGCGGGTGTGGATGCGCCGGTGCCTTTGGAGTCGGTTGATGCTCCGGTTGAGCCGGTGGTTGATTGGGGTTCGGTGACTTTGGGTGAGTTTGCTTCGGGGCGTGGTTTGTCGGTGGGTGAGGTGTTGGTGCGGGTGCTTGAGGCTAATGCTGAGGCGTTGGTTTCGGTTCAGGTTGAGGCTGTGGCTGGTTTGGCTGGTTTGGGTGTTCCGGCGGCTACGTTGGCTGGTTTGGGTATTCGGTAGTTTTGTGTTTCGGCTGTGTGGGGTGGGGGTTTTGTTGCCCCTGCCCCGCCTGCGGTTCCTCTGTTTGTGTGGTATTATTGGTCTTGATTGTTGGGCTCCTTGGTGAGCCCCTTTTATCATCTAGAAAGGAAATTTTGGATTATGCCTCTGCGTACTCGTGAGCCTGGTGCTAAGGATATTGGTTATTTGAAGTATCTTGCTCGTCGGTATAATTTTGCTGATGGTTTGATGTTTGCGGCTTTGCGTGAGCTGGAGATTTATTATTTGCTTCATACTCCTCTTGACCATCGTTTTGTTCAGGAGATGGGTTTTAATGGTCGGCGGGGTCAGCGGGTTCCTGCTCGGTTTGATGCTGTGCCGGAGACTGCGGTTTGTCCTTACCCGGTGTCGTTCCGTGATTATCTTGAGCTTGAGATGGTTCGGAATACTGATGTGTATGTGCAGTTGCCTGGTTTAGATGTGCCTGAGCATACGACGGTGTTTAAGTCGGATAATCGTCGTGCTACTAAGCGTTGTGCTCGTGATGTGCGTCTTGGGTCGGATGAGGTGTATGTGTGGGTGCGTGATTTGTTGTTGCATGGTATTAGCCCGTATTCGGTCAGTTATGCTCTTTCTCGTGCTGGCTATAAGGTCAGTAAGGATAGTGGTGTTATTACTCGTGCGATTCATGAAATCCACAGTTCCCTCATGACTCCTGGCGGCAAGGCAGAGCTACAGCGCATCATGGCTGAGACCCCTACCTTGGGGAAGGCGCCCCGGAGCCCCCTGGTACGCCCCGAAGAACGCATCATCACCCCACCGTCCAGCCTCCGAGGTTACCACAGCAAAACCGACGGCTTCATCAACTTCACCGGGCTCGACGGGAAACACTACAACTACGCCTACAAATGCGTAACCAACATCACCGAGTTCTTCAACATCTTCGAAATCAGCTACTTCAAGTACCTGTACGAAACGTACGCCGACCACGGAGCAATCCTAGACTACATCGCCCTCTACACCCCCCGAGCAGGATTCGCCGGAATCACACCCCTACTCAACGGCACCCACATCAACACCGAAATGTGGCAACGCACCACCGGCACCAACAACTGCCCCTACCCCATCCCCTTCGAAGCAGTCTACAACACCAAAAAACGTCGCATCCTCACCCACGAAAAGGCACAAAACAACACCAACCCCGTCACCACCCCGGAGCCTGCACCTGCAAGCCTCCCCACCCCTGAGCTTGCACCCACCACTGCACCCATCCAGGAGCAGAAACCCGCCACCACTTCCACCGTAACCACCCATGCACCTGCAACGCATCAGCTACAGGACAACACCCTCAAGGAGAAACCCACCATGAACCACACCATCGGAGAATCCGCCGCCAAAGGCAAAAACACCACCCCCGCCACCTTCACCCACAGAATCCTCACCCACCCCACCGCCAACAACCCCGCCAACCTCACACTGGGTGCGCTCGCCGATGTGCTGGGTGTTACTGCTGAGTCTCTGGTTGCTGTTTTCAGCGACTAACTAGAAAGAAAGGAAAGGAAGAATATTATGGCTCGAAAGCTGTTCCCCGGTGCAGGATATTTCCTCCACCTGATTGATACGTACTGCTCAGACGAAGACACTCTGCGTGACGCGTTGGGGGAGCTGAACTTCTACTACGAGTTCTACACCCCCCAGCCCGGCTACATCGTGCGTGAATGGAAACCCAACGTGAAGCTCGCACAGCAGGAAGGTGTAGAACCCACCACCGACTGCCCCTACGACTACTCCTTCGAAGACTACATCGAAGACGGTCGTACCCAGTCGCCACTCTTGCTGAAGTCCGGTCTGCTGGAAGGCGCACCGCAGGATGAAACCCTCGCCCAGGCATCCGTGTTCATCGACGGATTCGTCCGCTCCTCCAAGCACCTGAAGTCCTCCCAGACGGTGAAGAACTGGTTCTACCGCATGCTTCTGCGCGGCGTGACCGTCGAAGACGTTCAGGAACTGGTCGATAACGGCACCCAGATGCACCTGCCCCGCAAAGACGAAGACGGATTCACCGCCACCAGCTTCGCGGAACAGTACCTCACCGTCGCCGGTCGAGAAAAACTCCGCACCCTGGCAGAAATTGACGACTGGGTCGAAGCATACCGAACCCCGTTCGCCCTACTCGGCACCCAGGTACCCGCCCGCGCCCGATACAACCTGGCAGACGAACTCACCCTCAAGTTCACCGGCTTCGACGGCAACGAATACAACCACCACACCTGGCTCAACTTCGCCGCCAAAGCAGACCTCACCCACGACGAACGCGCCTACATCACCTGGATTTGGGACACCCACGGACCGTCCAAAGCATTCCGCTACCTCGCCCTCTACTCACCCCGCACCGTACTCAACGGGCTATCACCCGTCGCCCAGCGAAGCGGCAAGTTCGAGAAAATCCCCGGACTCACCACCGCACCCGACTGCCCCTACCTCATCCCCTTCGAAGCAGTACACGACCACACCACCGGAACCATCTACACCCCGGCAGAACTCACCGCCCTCCACGGCGTAGAAGTCACCAATGTGGAAACCGTAACCACTGACACTCCCCAACCGGAACCCACCGCCGCCGACAACAGCCAGCAGGCGCACACCAACAAACCCCAAGAACAGCCCACCCCCAAACCTGAAAACACCACAGCCCCGCCGCAGGAAGAAGAAACGGAGGAACCCCTCGTGCTAACCATCCCCGCACCCGCCCCCGGAAACCTATCCGAAGCACTCAACAAAACCTCAGACACCACCATCCACACCTTCCTCTCACGAATCACCGGAACCAACGACATCACCACCAAACCCGTAGAAGAAGTACTCAAACTCGCCGGAACCACCCTCACCGACGTACTCAAAACCACCGGCATCACCACCCGCCTCGCCCAAGGAACCGTCTCAGAACTCGCACGCTCAGCAGGCGTAGAAGAAATGGACGTCATCATGTCAGGACTCACCTAAACCACAACACCACACACAAAACAGCGTGATACCATTGAACCAACAACCGAAACCGCCTGCACCAACACACAACACATAAGTGCAGGCGGTTTCAAACACCCCAAGAAAGGAAAACCATGACAACCCCCACCACCGAACGAATCACAGAAACCGAACGCGACTGGATTGTATTCTGCCGCTCAATCGGCAAAACCTACCCCGAAATCAGCGAATCACTAGGCGGCAAACGAACCGCCGAACACATCGAAACCTTCTGCATCAACAGCGCCACCGAAGAAGCAATCGCAGAAGCACGCACACTACACAGCAACCGTGCACGCAAAGCACCCAAATACCCCTACAACACCGACGAACGACCGGCAGGCTCATCCTGCACCGAAGAAGCACTCGCTGTTGGTCGTGTACGAGTGGACGAAGACACCACGATTGACACCAAGATTTCTTGGGACGGTATCGGGTGGAGCTTGCAGGAGCAGAAGTACCTGTTCTACATCCTCCAGCATTATGTGCCGAAGGAAGATGCAGGCAACCATATGGAAGTGCTGGCATACTACCAGCTTTTCACTCCCCGCTCTGCGAAGGAAGTATTTGCATGGTGGCATGAGAACTCCGAGTACATCGGTGATTTCGCTGAAAGTAAGGACTGCCCCTACGCTTTCTCTTTTGAAAGCTACCTTGAAGCTGGCTATTGGAAGCGCCCGTCGCTCTCATCTGAGCTTGTCAAGGGTGCTGATTGGGCGAAGGAAAAGTACCTTGCTGGTCTTTCCCGAACCTCCAACAAGACCCTTATCAACACTGAGCAGACTCGCGGGTGGATTCGTGATTTGATGTTGCACGGCATGACTGTGACTCAGGTTTACGACATGCTGAATTCCAACAAGTACAAAGTGGATTCCCGTAAGCCCACTTCAGGCGTGGTTGGCGCCGCCGCACAGGGTATCACTGACCAGCTTCTTACTCCCAAGGGCAAGGGGACTTTGGAAGACATCTGTGAGCGTTTCAATTTTGAGACGCACTTGGAGGCACGAGTTCTCAGCAACTCAACCCAGAAGTTTTACCTTCCCCGCCGAGCAAACTGGGGCTACAAGGACTCTTACACGTTCCACGGGTTCGACGATAAGGAATACACGGTGTACCCGTGGCTAACCGTGAATATTCAGAAGAACCCGAATAAGCACGAAAAGTCGTACCTTCGTTTCCTGCTCAGCAGATACCCGCAGAAGGCAGTCTATGACTACATTCTGCTGTACTCGCCGAGAAAGTCTGGGCAGAGCCTTGTTGAAGAGTACCGTCGTCAATCGCCGATTGCTCGCTACACTGCGACCATTGATTGCCCCTACCCGGTTCCTTTCGAAGCAGTCTATGATGCAGACCATGAGCATGTTGTCCGATACGAAGAGCTGAAGAAGGTACAGGCTCCTGCCAAGAAGGTTTCTGTGGCTACCCCCGTTGCAGACCGACCGGCTACGGTGAAGAATCCTGACCAGGGCAAGCAGGCTGTCCCTGGCAACCGAACCCCCGTTGCCCCGGCGACGTTCACTGATTCACGTGCAGAGCAGGAACAGGCATATGTTCCTCCGACTCCGACCGTCGTTGCGAGCGCTCCGCGTGCAGGTCAGTTCGTGCCGGTTGCTCAGCAGGTGCAGGAGAAGCCGGTTCCTGTGGTGCAGGAGGTTCCGGTGGTTTCTGCTGTTGCTGAGCCTGTGGTTGTGCCGGTGGGGGAGAAGGTTGTTGTTCCTGTTGTGAAGAAGGAGAGTCGTGTGTCTGGTAAGAAGCTTGGTGTGCTGGTGTCGGATATTGCCGCTAAGGGTAATGATGTTTCGGCTGAGCAGTTTGTGGTGAATGTGTTTGGTACTGCGCGGGATTCGTTGGGTGCTTTGACGTTTGGTGAGTTTGCGGAGTGGTTTGGTTTGCCGCAGGGTGTTTTGTTGGAGCATGTTTTTGCGGGGGTTCAGACGTCTGATTTGGCGGCTCGTGTTGGTTTGGATGAGGATGTTATGTTCTTGACTGGTATTGGGTTGTTGTAGGTTTTGTGCCTGTGGGTTAGGGCGGTGAGGCTGGTGGCTTTTGTGGTTGCTGGTCTTGCCGTCCTTTCTTTTTGTGTGCCTTGATTTGTGCTTAATTTGTGGCGGGTGTGGTGGTTTTCCCTGGTACAATAAGGGGAGATGTTTAGTTGCTGACTTTCACTATGAGTCAGTTTTATATTTTGACCCAGTCTGTTTGTGCTGGGTTTTTGTTTCAACCAATTTTTGAGAAGGAGTGTGGTTGTACCGTGCATGCTAAGCCTGTTTATGACTTGGTTTTTGGGTCTTCTGGTGAGGTTCCTGTAAGTCATACTGATTTGCCGTCTGCGCTGACTGTTTTGGAGCGTGGGTGGGTTGCGTATTGCCGTTTTCGTGGTCTTTCTGTGGAGCAGGTTGCTGAGTCTTTGGGTGGGGTGCGTGATGTGAAGGTTATTTCACGTTTTTATCGTTCTTCTGCTTGTGTGCTTATGTTTGACCAGCTTCGCGCTCAGATTTCTAATAATGTTCATGAATTGCCTGTTTACCCTTATGTGGAGGATTTGCGTCCGATGAATCACCGTACTACTGCTGTTGTTGCTGAGAAGGCGTCTCTTCGTCACCCGGCTGTGAATACTGATGTTGATTGGTCTGAGCAGGTGTGGACTAGTGCGGAGGAGGAGTATCTTGCGTATCTTTTGAAGACTTACCGTGAGCCGAATCCTAATGCGTTCACGAATAATATTCTCACCTACTATCTGCTGTACACTCCGCGTAGTATCGTGTCGGTTTACCGTAAGTGTAAGAAGATGTGGAGCCCTGATGTGCTTAAGCTGAAGCCTGCGTCTGCTAACTGCCCTTACGGTGGTTCGTTTGAGGAGTACTACGCTAATAATTCTGCGAAGGTGCCTACCGTCAGTGGTGGCACTCTTATCTCTGAACCTGAGTACGCGAGTGAAGACGGCTCCCTGAACCTGAACGCGTTTAAGCCCCAGTGGGCTGAATACACGGACGAGGAGAAGACTACTACTATCCGTGACCTTGCCCTGCACGGCGTGACCCGTGACGACCTGACGACCATCCTAACCAACGCAGGTGAGACCCCGCGAAGCATCCGCCGTATCTTCTCCCGCGTGGGCGCAGAACTCAACACCCTCAACACCCCCGAGGGCGTGAAGAACCTCCCTGCGGTCATTTCCTCCATCAACACCACCGGCAACCCCTACCAGACCTACGCCGCATCCGGCGCACCCCACCACGTAACCTTCACCGGACTCGACGGGAAAACCTACACCCACTACCCCTGGCTCACCAACAACCTCACCGGAAGCACCCCCGCAGAACGAGCCTACCTGCACCACCTCAACCTCACCCACGAACCCAACACCCTCGCACGCTACCTCGCCCTCTACACCACCCGAGGAGGACTCGCATCCTTCCACGGCACCTTCGGCAACGGCGGCACCAACCCCAAAACCAAGTGGAACACCGACCCCAGCGAAGAATGCCCCTACCCCATCCCCTTCGAAGCAGTCTACGACGAAGAACACCAGCTGTTCCTCTACCCCTCCAAGCTCACCGTAACCACCGAGCCGGAAGAACCCGCACCCACCGAAGAGGAAACCATTGAAGTAGAACCCGCACCCAACCAGGAGCAGGCACCTACCGAAAACGGCACCGAACCGGAGCCTGTCGAGGCAGAGGAACTGGAGCCCACCACCGGCGACCAGGAACAGGGCGCTGTAGAAGAAGAACTGACTCAGCCCACCCAGGAGCAGGCAGAAGAGCCTGTAGAAGCGGAACCGGAGGAAACCCAGACCGAAGAGCAGGCACCCGAACCGGAACCCACCCCCGTGGAAGACGCACCGGCGGCACCCGAACAGGTAGAAATCGAACCGGTGCCGCTCGCACCTGCCCTCACCGAGGAAACCTCCAGCAACACCGAAGAAGAGGAGCCTGCCACCGAAGAACCTGCAACCGTCCAGGAGCAGGAAGAGTCCACTGAGGCAGAACCCGAGACTCCTGCACCCGAGCACAACAACACGCAGGCACCCCTGGACACCTCCAAGCCCCGAAGCATCCTCGACATCTACAACCCCACCCACGTCGAAGAGCCGGAACCCACTGAGGCAGAACCCGAAGACACCTTCACCGCCGACCTTATCAACATGCTCAACACCCTCACCGCCACCACCAAGGCAGACAAGGAAAACGAACCCAACCACGCAATCGGCGAATACCAACTCAACGGAGCAATCCAACAGCCCCTCATCCCCCTACCCGAAGAAGACGACAACCCCCTCTGGTGGGCAACCCAAAGCAAGACCGTACCCTCCTGGGCACAGATGACCCCCGAAGACATCCAGGAAGAAGAGGCAGAGCCGGAGGAAACCCAGCCCGAAGAGCAGGCACCCGAGCCGGAACCCACGCCCGTGGAAGACGCACCGGAAGCACCCGAAACTGCATCGGCGCTCGCTCCTGCACCTGCCCAGGAAGTTCCTGACCAGAGCCCGAGCGTTGGTGAAGCCGCCGCACAGCTGGGTATCAGCATGAAGACGTTTGTTTCCCGAGTCCTTGAATCGGTAAGCTACAAGTTGAAGCACAATCACAAGATTGACCAGCTCGCAGGCATCTTCCACACCAGCGCTGACTCTATCATCACCCGTGTCTTGCTTGAGACGGATTTTGATGAGCTGACGGTAGAACGAGTGGGCTACTTGGTCATGGCTCGCGAATCGGATGTTTACATGCTTGCCGCAGGAATCAACGTCCCCATTGAGACGTACCACTACTCCGAGGATGCCCTCTACCGAGGACAGTCCACTGGTGTGAAGCTGGCTGACATTGCACAGAACCTGTCAAAGAGCACCCCGACCGTCGTGCGTACGATTCTGGACGCTCGCCCCGTCCCCGCCAAGGAGCATACTTTGAACTCTCTGTGCCGCTCGACCAACACCAACGTCGAGCAGTTCCTCGACTGGCTAGTCGTTGAACACTCCGAGCATCTGGAGACCAAGACCCTCAAAGAACTCGCAGAGCTACTTGGCACCTCCGAGGGTAACCTTGTGAAGTCTGCAATGGGCTTCTAAACCTCACACCGTAATCAAAGAGCCCCTGCATGGAAACACCCACTTCCATGCAGGGGCTCTTTTGCTACCCAAATACACACACCTACCAACCGAAAAGACTAAGAATCTGCTTCTGCCACCAGTTCTGATATGTAAAAAAATGTAAACAGTTCAAAGCTGACCGCCCAGCGGGTGCCTGCACAACAGAAAAAACAGCAGAACCCCTCGCAGGCAACCTGCACAGCAGACGGTCACCAGCAATAAATGGAGAATATTCATGGCACACGCAATCCACATTAGCCCGAACAGGCCCCCGTTCCCCGGCGCCGCCGCCTGCAACGCAACCATCATGCCTTGCCCCTTCGGTGGAATGAACGCGCACCTCGTCACCGAATACCTCCCCGAACCCTACAAGACCCGCCTTGTCGAAAACGGTGAAATTCCTGACCAGAAAATCATCGCGTTCGCTGTAGCAGAAGCACTCGGTGACCCCAAGCGTGCACACATCTTCGCAGTCGTCGGACACGAATACAGCGACATCGTCCGCAAAACCGCTCTCCGTAAACTCATGCCCAAGGCGGCGGCACAGGCACAAGGCAAAGAACTCCAAGACGTGCAGAAGCACCTGCGCGAAATGGAAACCGCGACCATGCTCAGCGACGCAAAAACCGTCGCCGAACACGCAGGCAAAGAAAAATCCTCCGAAATGCTCATCAAACTCCAAACTGACCCCCAGTACAAGGAGCAGATGAACCGCCGCAAAGCAAACATCTACCAGTACTCCCGCTTCCTCGACGAACACGGCATCCGAGGAACCACCGAATACAACAAAGAACGCACCTACAACCGCGACATCCCCATCCTCACCGCATCCGGCAAAACCCTCGGACAAGAATTCCTCGACAAAGCCGAAGGCGCATGGCTCGTCAAAGAAAACCAATTCACCTCCACCATCACCGTCGGACGCAACAAAAACGCCCACGAAGAAACCCGAACCGTCAAAGCCAGCGACTACATGCGCAACAAGACCGCACACCAACACCAGGTCGAAAACGCAAACTACGCCGCACAACGCATCGGCATGATTATGTCCTTCGGAACCAACCCCGACATCCGCAACGGCAACGCCTTCGGCAACGAATACTCCATCGTAGACGGCGACAAAGTAGTGACCGCAAAACTCACCTACGACACCCCCGTCATGTCCGAAATCGAAAAACTACCCGAAGCAACCCGAGACGCAATCAGCGTATCCGTCGTCCAGGACATCACCGCCAACGACCTGCAAGAAATGCTCGACGCAGGAGACATCACCCAAGAAGAATTCAACGACGTAACACGCCAAATCACCGAACTCGACGTCGTCTCCATCAAAGACATGCGCCAAGCACAGAAGGACAACCCCCTCGAACTGCCCGACCTCGAAAACGCAGGCGACATCAACAACGTCGAAGACCTCGGAAACGCCGTCGGCGACGTCCTCAAAGCCTACAGCAAGACCAGCCGCCGATTCACCGAAACCAACCCCAACGGCTACACCATGACCGAAGCGCTCGCGCAGAACGACCGTGACGCAAAGGCACTGAAGCAGGGTATCGCTGAGACCTACGGTGAAGGCGTGAACGTCCTCGTCGCAGGTAACAAGAACGCGGTCGGCTCGAACATCGTCCAGTCCACGAAGCTTGAAGCACTCACCACCAACCAGCTCCAACGCTACTTCGGACGTGACCGCTTCGAGAAGATTACCAACTCCTACGCGAAGGTCGTGAAAGTACCCAACCCGAAACTGATGAAGGAAATCCTCACCGAAGACCAGAAACTCTCCTGCCTGGGAATCAGCACCAAGCTCAGCGAGCGTAAGGCAACCAAGGCAGAAATGGAATCCGGCGAAGTACGCAAAAAGTAGTAGCCGCCCCTAAACCCGTGCCGCCCACCAGCAACACCGCCGGTGGGCGGCACACCCCCACAATCCGATATGCACAATACAAGAAAACCAACCACACCTAACCGGCAACAGCCACAACCAACGAGGAGAACCACAATGACCGGAACCCCCAAAGAAATCCGCATCGAAAACGGCGTCGGAACCGTCATCTACCAGGACGCAGACACCACCATCACCTACGACCCCACCAACGACTACACCATCATCAGCGGCAACGACTCCCTCAAAGAACTCGAACTGCCCGACATCAGCACCCTCACCCCCTACACCGGATACCCCGACAACCTCGCACAAATCCCCACCCCCATCTCCGACACCGAAGCCAAATACCGCACCGAATACGGCGAAGAAACCCAACCCGACAACATCGAAGCACAAACCCTCGTCGCAAGCCTCGTCGGACTCGGATACGGCTCCTCACCCGCAGGACCCTTCAACGGCGACGGATGCACCATCTATTCTCACGTAGACACCGAAGACGGCACCGACGCAGAAGTCCGAGCCCTCATCTTCCGCTCCACCACCGAAAACACCGACCCCAACATCAGCGACCGAGGCGCAATCGCATGCTGGGCATCCTCCACCCTCCTCTCCAGCACCGCAACCCCCCTACCCGTCATCGACATGGACAACGGAGAAAACACCACCTACGCCTTCGTCACCCTCGACGACTACGTAGACCTCCCCGGCGCACAAAAGCTCTTCTCCATCTACCTCAACGACACCGAAAAACGCACCGAAGAGCAAGAAGACCAGTACAGCCGCCTGCTCGCCACCGTCATCGCCCAGTGGCTCCAGCCCGACTACGAAGCAATTCGCACCGTCCGCGAAGCTGAGAAGCGCCGCCTCGAACCCCTCCGCGCAAAAGCCAAAGCAGAAGCTGAAGCACGCAAAGCAAAAACTGCACAGCGAGCCAAGTAACACCCCGCCCACAAGAAAAGACTGGACTTGTACAGTTTTTTGTACAAGTCCAGCCTTTTCTTATACCTCGGAAGCAGAGGCACCGGCTAGGGAATCAGTCTTCGACCCCCAACACCTCAATCTCAACACCACCAGCAAGGTAATGCCCCTCCACAGCCTGAATCAACGGCTGAGCAACAACCTCAACCCCCTCAGCACCAGCAGGCACCACATAAGTACACTTCACACCCTCAATAGGCGGATGCACAGACACAGCAGACGGAGACTCAATTATACCCACCACATACACCGTGTGGGTGCGCTCGCCAGCAGAAATCTTAAACCACGGGGTACCTTCAATCATGCTCTGACGACCAGACTCATCGAACTCAGACATACGCTTCACAGCTCTCTTTCAAATCAGTAGTAAACAAATCTTCTAACACCCATATCATACCACACAAAAAAGAACCCATGTAACACCCACCTAAGTATGCGACACCAGCACCCCACCCCACCCAGCCACACCAAAAACCTGATATACACCACCACAACAAAACAACCACCCCACCACCGAATAGAACCCATGAGCTACTACCACATCAGCCCCGCAACACCCACCACACCCCCACGCTCCCTCCTCTGCCGCAACCCCCTCAAATGCCCCTACAACCCCAAAAACCCCACCCCCGAACACCTCGCCAACGGCGCACCCCAAGTCCACGGCGACCAAACCTTCACCAACGACGCACTCCAATACGCCGCAGAAATCAACAACCAAATCACCCAAACCCTCGCACAACACCTCCAAAACGGACAACCCCTAGACACACCCCAACTCCGCGAATACATCGCCCAAAAACTCCACCAACAAAACCACCCACCCATCCGCAACCTCAAAGGCGAAGGATACGCCAACAACGACCCCTGGGCACCCTGGACAACCAACGGCACCACCCCCCAAAAATACACAACCCAACAACAACGCCAACAACTCCAACAACAATACCCCCAAGCCAGCACCCAATGGCTCAACAAAAAAATCCAACTCGAAACCCGCAAAACCCCCAACATCACCAACTACGGACAAGGCGACACCTACAACCTCGACACCACCAACCCCCAAACCCCCAACCGCAACCAAAACATCACCGGCACCCCCCACACCAACCAAACACCCCACCCCGCAACCATCCACCCCACCAACCCCCACATCAAAACCATCCAACTCGACCCCACCCAAACCAACCACTTCATCCCCACCCACCAAACCAACCCACCCACACCCAACAAACAACCCCACAACCCCCACCACCCCGACCTCCACGGACTCACCACCCAAAACATCCAAACCTACACAGGACCCCGAAACTACTACACCCCCCAAAC